>Ga0123342_1002425_pt1 | contig 30959 bp, 15 predicted proteins | sample Turbeawhitnodule_FD_89960 | JGI IMG/M metagenome (GOLD analysis project Ga0123342, IMG submission 89960) | Root nodule microbial communities of legume samples collected from Mexico - Turtle bean Mexico white nodule | ecosystem: Host-associated > Plants > Roots > Nodule | place: Mexico: Nepantla... | reverse complement strand
TAAGCTTTTCCTTGAGCCCTGTTATCACATCTCCTTGGACCTCATATGATTTCCACCTTTCCTCCACCATCCCAACAAAGTCTTTTTCCGAGAGCCAGGCATCAATAGACCTAAAAGGCTTTGGACCCCAGTCCTTATCCAGGCTCTTAATCATCAAAGCACAATGATCCGAGACTTCCCTCCGTTGAACATACTGCTTACACATAGGCCAACAGTGCAGCCATCCTTCTGTTACAAGTGCTCTGTCAATCCTGCTCTTTGCCATTCCGTTTGACTTAAACCATGTAAATTTTTTCCAACAAATAATAATAAATTAGAACTTATATTCTTTTGGAATATGAATTCAATATATTAAGTAACTTAATCTAACTTTATATTGTAGTGGATTTGTGTGCATGTATTAATATGACATATAAATATAATAACTTAGTAAGTTAATCTGTGTAGTTCATCTGATAACAGTTTTACATAAGATTATATACATATAGTTATTTTCATTATTCTTTTAATCAATCCCTTACATCAATCTAAATAAAATTCAATCAAAATTAAACACTAATAATACAGATTTAAAGTATAAATAATATAAAAAAAATGTTGTGGAAGACTTGATTTTTTTTTACTCGTGTATGAAAATAATATTCCTTTATTAAATCTTCTAACGAATAAAACTTTTGAAAGACATAGGTTGGTTTATTTAAAATTATTGAAAATAAGTACTTTTTCTAAATAATCACTCACTTATTAAGAAATATTTATGATTTACGAATTAAAATGTCAAAATAATTGCTTATTTATTACATAAGCATATTGGAACAAATCTGCTTACTTTAATGAAATAAAAATTAAAAAAAAAAATCCGCAGAAAAATTGGTCCATAAAACAAAGAAGTTATAGTGTTGAATTATGATTTAAACTAGTATCACAAATATTGTATCAACATGCAAAACAAATAAAATATTTTGGCAACTTCTTCCTACACCCAATATTTTTAACTTTCACTCAACATAATTTTTTTTATTTCGAAAAAATGCCCTTCATTTCGAAAATAAAAATCCAAAAACTGAAAATAATACATTCTAAAAAAATATATCCAAAATTCAAAATTTAAAATCCCATTTCAGATTAAAAAATCCATAATACATAAAATTCGTTCCAGAAAAAAAAATCTGGAAACATTTCAGAAAAGAATATCCATAATGTATAGCCTTATTTATTTAAGGGTATTTTTGTGTTAAAATTGGGTGCATTGATATGGTGCAGGAAGTAATTGCCAAAAAAATTTGTAAGTTTACTTATATTAAAAAAAGTATGAGAAACTAACATGTTAAGTGTCAAAATAATGTGTTTTGATATTTATTTTTTTAATGTTAACATGTTGATATACTTTAGAACAAATGTTAAACACAGTGATATGTTAACATATATAGTTTTTGTGTTTGTGACAACTTAAGAACAATTAAAGAATGAAGTGTGAAATGGACAAAGAAGTGTTAAATGTGAAATTGATTGAATCAAGAACTATATAAAATAATTCATATAAATAAAATAAAACTAACAAAAAAGTAGTGGTCAAAGAATAAACCTACACCGAAAAAAAAGATCGTGTAAAAAAGTAAAAAATATATAGTATTTAAAAATAATAATAATTATAATAATAATCATAATTGTTGTGATGAGTGTGAATGGTAATAGGTATTTTTGTGCCTATGATAAAACATAAACACAAGTAGAATTTGAAGATTATCTAAGATTCATAGTGATATTTGTGATCCAAACGCAACGTTGGAGAGGTATCCAACATCAGAAATGGAATCGTTCGACTCTTTTGAGGATCAATCACCAACAAGGGGACACTATGAAGATGACAACAATTACTCAGGCATGGGCATGGAATATGAGTCTCAGCATTATGATTACGATGATCAACAACCTCAACCCAATGCAGATCCAAACACCAATGATTTCAACAATAACCCACAATCTCCTTCTGTTTATGGCTTTGGAATTTCCACCCCCAACCCCGACTTTGTTTCCCCCTTCGAATCCACTCCCGCCGATGAAGCAACCTTCACCTCCGATGGCCCAATCCTCCCCGACCCATCTCACATGCAAGAGGAAGGACATGCCAGACGTGAATGGCGACGGTGACATTTATGTTCATTGCAAAGCTTTTTATTTTTCTGCAAGCTGCAACGTTATTTTCAACACCACCTGCATGATTTGATTTTCTTGAAACAGTGATTGAAATGTTCAATGGTTCTATAAATTTGTATAGATTTGGTAATGTTTTGTAATAATGAATGTTGTCTTTATGTATATCTCAATTGTTATAAGATAAACAAACAAAAATCAATCTTTGTGGTGGTTATTATTCTTGTGAAAGTGTGTTTTTGTATTAGTTATTCATAAATTAGAATTTGTTTTCCTGATATATTGTAATTTTTCTTGACCTTTTCTAATGCAGTTTGAATGCCATTCATCTGGAGGAAAAGGAGAAAAAAGAGAAGGAGATGCGAAACCAGATTATAAAGGAAGCTGAAGAGTATAAAGAAGCTTTTTACGAGAAAAGAAAACTCAACTGTGAGTCGAACAAAAAAAACAACAGGGAAAGAGAAAAGGTAGAAATATACTTCTGATACTTGAATTGTTTTTGTGAATCATGCATGCATTCATAGATCATGTTCTATTCTTTTGTGAACCATATGCATTCATTTAGCATTGTCATATACTTCCTTGTTTGCATGCAAATGAAGAAGAGAATGAGTGTGTGCAGATACACTTGGAGAATCAAGATAAATTTCATAAAGAAGCTCACAAACATTATTGGAAAGCAATAGCTGAGATAATTCCTCGAGAGGTTCCTAATATTGAGAAGAGAAGAGGAAAGAAAGAAGCTGAGAATAATCCTTCAGTTCATGTTATTCAGGGTCCAAAGCCAGGGAAACCTACTGATCTAGCAAGAATGCGCCAAATGATTTTAAAGCTTAAACAAAATCCTCCCTCTCATATGATGCCTCCTCCACCCAAAGAAGAAAAGGATGCAAAAGATAAGAAAGAAGTAAAAGATGAGAAAGACAAAAAAGATGACAAAGATGCAAAAGATGAGAAAGACAAAAAAGGTGTCCAAAGCTCAACACCAACTTCAACTACAAGTGTTGTAGAAAATCAACCTACTTCTCCTGCAAAAGATGTTGCTGCTAATGGTGAACCACAAGATTCTGGTATAGTTGAAGGTGAATCCACAACTACTTAATGACGAAGACAATATTTTTTTTACAGCAGTTTTTTTAATATACTTTGCACTTTTTTTATCTTGCTAAATTGTTTTTGCTATACTAATGGAGAATAAATGTTGGCCAGTTGAAGATACTTTAGGCTTTGCAATAAGCCAACAGAGAGCATTGATCCAAATTATTATCCTACATTTATAGGTTTTTAAATGAATTTTTTGGTGTCATCTCTCACTTTGAAACTTCTTATTAAAAAACATTTCTTCAGAAATTTTCTTTACATTGCTTATGACTATCTTCTAAATAACAAGAGCTTAACCTTGATTTTGTTAATTCAAAGGGTTTTGCTTTGTTCATATCAACCTTCAAATATATAATTGAAGTTCTCAAGTGTATATGGCTCAAAGATAGAGATTAAATAATTATTAGAAGATGTTTGTGTAGGTTTACCATAGTTTTCATTTCCCATTATAATTTTTTTTACCAAATTACCAAATAATATCACTCAACATATATATTTAGTCGGATTGAAAATTACAATATATTTTAATCTTGTTATTTAAATTTTTTGATGGATGATATGGTAACATTTGACAAGTTTTAGCTAATAAAAAATAGTTAGAAAGAAACACGAGATACAATAGACTCAAATACATTATTAAGAATAGTAAATGGGTTAATTCTCTAATGATAACGTCATCTTTAAATTATAGTCCCATTGTGAAATTTTATGAATTCATTTTTGCAATTTACTATGTTTGTTATATGTATGCAACTAGGCCAGGTTTGATCATAAATTCATGATTCATAAGCAAATATAAAATTGTGTTTTAATCATTTGCTACAAAAATCACATTTACAACTATAATAACAAGTTTTTTTTTACTAAGCAATATACTTGAAATTGAATAATGTCATTATGTTCATTGAAAATCAAGTTTATAAGTGGTCATCATAGTTAAGAAAATTAAGTACCCTAAGCTTATAATATTTAGAATTTATAATTTTTTCTGTTAAAAAAAATATTTTCCTTCAAATGTTTGTCCAGATTGTTAGTTTGCAAAGGCTATATAGTAATGTGCTTTTCTACCACTTAGTGTCTTCCTAATGAAATTTTCAAATTTGATTGTCAATTTTGATCCTAATTTCTTGGCATATTTATATCCATCTTTTTCCACCCAATTTAACAATAACAATAAAGACTTGATAAAAGAGATTACTTTGCACTTATTGTGAATTCTTGGCTACCAATTATTTTCTCGCTATATTTTTCACAACACCGACAGTAAAATATTGATTAAAATTAGTTTTAAACATTAAATACATTTTATCATTTTGTAACTTCTAAATTAAAATGACATTTATGTTGTGGTTTAAATGTGTGTTTGGTACTTAGTACAATGACTCTCTTTTTTATGAATACGTCAACTAGAAACAATTGAGTATATCAAATTTGATTTGATCTCCCTTTGTTTTGTTTTGTTTTTTTTTTATTGAAGTCTTGATTAAAATTTAGAATGAACACTAAATTTTGTGTAACAATAAGAACGAATGATTATATTCTGGCTTAAAATCTCAATATTAGAGGGTTGTTATTTCGATAATATAGTTGAGATTGAATGGGGTTTTTAGAGATCGATCCACATCACCAAGTCTTCCCTCTCTTAGGGTTGATCCATACCAATCATCGAGTCTCTCCTAGGAATCGATCATACCAATCAATGGATCTCCCAGGGATCGATTTACTTAATTGACACATCATCCATTTAGAAAGGAGGTATAACGTATGTGGAACGACGATCATAATTTTGCATGTAAGTCGTCTAAAGGACGACTCAATCATGCAACATAACTTAGCTCAATTTCCCAAGACCCAGGACGGTACAAAGCTCCCCAACCCCAAGCCGAGTAAGCGAGGAGAAGAGGTTTATCCAACAAAAAATCATAAATAAATTAAGTTGTGTTTAATCAGTTTATGGTCGTGCATAAAAACATTAGATCGCTTATTCATAAGTTGAGTCTAAGGTTTAAAATCATATATTCGCCGAGAGACTGCTCAAATTTATTTGATGATGCTCTACTTATTCAATTTTTTTAATGGTTGAGGTCGATTGATAAGCCTTTTAATATGACAAAGCCAGAATTTAGGTTGAAACCATCTTTATGTGGATTGGCTGTGCCAAGATTTAGGCCAAACCTTTTTGTATGTCAACTGGAAGTGCCAAGAATTAGGGCGAATCCATTTTTATGTCAACTGGTAGTGTCAGGAATTAGGCCAAACGGTCAAGCCTTTTAAGGTCGACTGATAGTTATAGGAATTAGGTCGAACAATCAAACGTTTTAAGGTCGACTGCCAATGCCAAAAATTAAGCATAAATCTTTATTTATGTCAACTGGCAGTGTCGGGAATTAGACTAAAGCCTTTTTTTTTATGTCAACCGATAGTGTCAGGAATTAGATCGAACGATCAAGCCTTTTAAGATCAACTGACAATGGTAGAAGTTAGGCCAAAGTAATTTTTTTTATGTCAACCAGCAGTTCTAGAAATTATGTCAAACAATCAAGTTTTTTAAGGTCAACTAACAATGCTAGGAATTAGGTGAAAACCTTTTTTTTTCTGTCAATTGACAATGTCAGGAATTAGGCTGAACGATTAAGCCTTTTAAGGTCAAATGACAATGTCAGGAATTAGGTTGAAACCTTTTTTATATCAACTGACAATGTCAAAAATTAGATCGAACGATCAAGCCTTTTAAAATCAATTGACAATGTCAGAAATTAGGTCTAACTGTTAAGCCTTTTAACGAGAAATTCATGATAGAATTCTAAATTTTGTAATAAATAGTATCTCAATTATTGATCTAATAATATTATGAACAGGGGAATAATTATATAATAAAAATTCACCAATAATAATGTTAGCTTTTTTTAATATATCATGTCTTTAGTGGAAATTAGTGGAAATTTAAAATAAAAAGTATTATTTCAATCAGATGGTGTACGTAATCATACTTATATTTAATTCATTACTTCCTAAAAAAATTAAATATCTCATGTGAAATTTTATTTATAATGATACATTGATGAAAAGTCAAATATAAAATTAAATAAATATAATTAATAACTGCTCACTTATCTTATTGTGCAAACAGTAAAAGATGAATAAATCAAATAAATGGAGAAACACTGCACTCGAAATTTGATTTAACAATCAAATTCTTGCCACCAACCAAATAAGCTATTAGCAAACTACTCAAATCTATGAAAAATAAAAACACTATGAATTTCGTTGTTTTCTTACTCATAACTAAAATTATTATTAACGGATAATATAATAATAATAACAATAATAATAGTAGTAGTAATAATAAATTTTGTTTTAGTTTTGTGAATTAAAAATGATAAATAAAGTATTCAGATACTCTTAAATTATCTCAGAAAAACCACAACTATCACAAAAATATGTCCCTAATGTTTTTTATTATAATAGGATTATTTCAAAGTATATTTTTAATTTAATTAAATTTAATCCTTATTCAATTACGGTATGAAATATTCCAATTCAATCATGAATATTGATATCAGTAAGAAATATTCATGTGTTGTAAGTTGCCAAACAATGTTATATTAATAATTTAATTTTTTTGATTGAACATATTTTTTAATTGAAGTTTGTAACTCTAATAATTTCCTAAATATTTATACATTTGTTTTATTTTTATTTTTTGTATTAAATGGGTTGATTGATTGTAGAAAATACATTGGACCAAGGGTTAATAAAACGGGCTCGAGATCACGAAGCCCATGAACCGGTTTATCTGTTCTTAAATCCTCCAAACCCTAGAGTGGCATCCCATTCGCGCAGCTTCGTTTATCGTTCTCCGCATCTCCGATCAGTTCGTTCCTCGCTTCACTTGTCTCCGATCTGTTATCACTGAAGGTAATCCCTTGCGCTGTTTTACTTTTGACGATTCATTTTCAATGTTTCGCCTTTTCATTTGAATGTCCTTTGTGACTATGTCATTCTGATTTGTATTGTATTCTATAATTATTTTCTTGGCAGCGTGAAAATGTCGGTTGGGGAAACTGCTTGTTCATATGCATCTCTCATCCTTCACGATGAAGGAATCGCTGTCACTGTATCCTTCTTGTTTTCCCATAGGTTAAGCGTTAATGAATTGTGAGTGGATGTTTGAAACAATTTATTTTACTTGTTTCAATTTCTTTTATTGTTGGATTGATAATTGTGATTAAAACGAAGCAGAAGTGTCTTTGGAAGAAGAAAGTAATTCGAATGTTATGATTCTGTTAACGTATTTATGTTGAGTAATGTGGGTCTAATTTGACCGGTGCTTTGTAGTTGGGATTCGTTTAGAAACAATTTAAACACTGATGGAAGCGTCGTTGAACTATGTTATGTTGCAATTGTGATTTAAACAGAATATTTTTGAACTCAATGTTCCAAGGATTAAGTCAACTTTATTTAGTTTTAATTGAATGATGATTGTTTGGATAAGTGGGTCTAATCCATTACGTTTTTTGTTTGGAGATAAATAGTGGGTTTTAGCGTTTAATAGCATATGAATTTGCTTGGATATGGTGTGTTGTTCCTTATGTAATAAATAGTCCGACAATATCGTCACCTTGTTGAAATCGGCCAAGGTTCAAGTCGATTCTTTTTGGCCTACTTTGTTTGCTAAGCTTGCCGCGAAGAAAAATCTCGGCGATCTGATAGCAAATGCTGCAGGAGGTGGGGCACCAGTTGCTGTTGCAGCTGCACCAGTTGCTGCTGCTGCAGGTGGAGGTGCTGCCGCCGCCCCTGCTGCTGAGGAGAAAAAGAAGGTAACCCTTTTGAAATTCTTGTTCCTGCGATTTTTGTTCAAACTTCTTTTCACTTATGGTCGTCAAATTTTTATGTGTTATAATTTTATAGGAAGAACCTGAAGAAGAGAGTGATGATGATATGGGATTCGGCTTGTTCGATTAGGGACGTTTTCCAATATCATGTCAAATTTTGTGGTTCTTTAACTTTCCTTATTGATATTTTAGGTTTTCTATCTGTGCTGGTTATTTATATTTGTATAAGACTTGGTTTTGTAGTGCTATGAACTTTGGAATGTGGGTTCATGTTCATTTTAGAAATCTGATGGGAGAAATGTTTACGTTATATTTTTTTCTTGCCTATATTTTTGCCTCCACTGTATTATTGTCCACTCCCGTATTTCCTCTTTTGTCTCTGGCCCCAATTTGTTCACATTGGATTTGTTTTAATGTTGTTTTGGTAAACTTGGTTCTCATTTTTTCTAACAACACCCAGCATCGTCAAAATTAACCCGCACTCCCAACACACACGCCTAACCTATGCTGGAGTTAATCTCTAGACCTTCGCTGAATAATTATCACAGGAATTGGAATTTTAATGTTTTCAACAGATTTCTTGAATTGATGCAACTGTGTATGATAGTCGTGAGATTTTCTAATTAGCTTTGATGGCAATCTCATGGAGGATTACCCTTGTTTGCGAGCGTAATAGAAACCATAAAATCCATGAAATTTAATCAATTACTCTGCAAGTTTATAATAAACCCAAACTACACTAACATCAATTCTTTGTATACTTACGCATGCTGTTGAATCGAGATACCAAGAGTGAGATACAAATAGTGTTTGGGAGCTGATATTTTGACTGATATTTTGAATAGAATAGTGAAATTGTTTCATATTGTGAATTTAATATATAGTTAAATATATAAGATATGTATACATTAAAGATACAATTATATGTACCACACAATTTCAGCAACAAAACAACTTGAAAAAAAATAATGTGGTGCATATTTATCTTTTTTTGTTTTACTCATTTTTATAAATCGAAAGCAGGAAAATCACTAACTTTTTTTCCTCCTCTGCGTCTCCACTATTTTCTCCTCCTCTGCTATTTTGTGCCTCTTCAATGCCGTGCGATCTGCCGCATCCGGTGACTATTGCGTCTTCAATCGCTTTCACGTGCCTCTTTCTGTAACGTTGTCGCTGCTGTGCGCCTTTTTACTGCCATGACCTCCGTTGTTGTTGGCTTCGACATCTTTGTACCTCTCAGCGTGTCCTTTTACTGCCATGACCTCTGTTGTCGTTGGCTTCGACATCTTTGTACCTCTCAGCGTGTCTTTCGAAGGACGTCGTTGTTGGAGGAGAGAAAGTTCGTGAAAAAAAAATTTCAGATTAGAGTTTTAAAGTTCACACTATACGAAATCGTTTCACGATTTAATGATTCTTCTTACGATTTGTATTGTGAAAAGGTAAAATTGTATCAACCATACGTATGGGAATCACACGATACTTACTACCATGTAATTATCATATATGTGTTTTAGTTTTAGACCGAGTTACTATAGTTTTTTTTTTCTTAGTTTCATCAAGTTTATATACAGTCAACATTCTAATTGTTTTCAAGATATTTAAATTTAGACAATTAAAAAACAGTATAAAAGATTTAATAAGTTGAAAATAAAGAAGCCATAATAAGGACCACAATGTGTGGTTCATCCCAATATCAACAGGGAAGTAAAATATAACCGGTCTAGTCTGGTTCTAAAACTTGTGTATTCATCACTTAAAGTCCATTGGAATCAGTACACACATTTTACTAAATATACTACAAAACTTATTTATTCATCACTTAAGTTGGAATTAGTACACACATTTTACTAAATACACTACACTAGCACCAGACGCTCTCCCTCCAGTTTGGAGAGGGCTACCATGACTTAGAATACAAAGTACAAAACAGTTGCACACCACAGAAATGACAAACTTACAGGTATACAAATGAAAAAAAAAAATTGAGAATAGGAAGGATCATTGGGATAACCTTGTGCACTCAACTTCTACTTTTGTTTCTTATTTAAAAACACAGACACTAAGGCCAAGAAGAGTCTCTTCCTAGTGGAACTTGAGCAAGGTAAAAAGTGCTTTATTAATTGCTAATCCCTTTGGCTTGGAAATGGTTGTTCTAGTTCAATTGCAAACACCTTGTGCTAAGAAAGGAAATTCAACCGAGATGTATAAGTTGCTTTGGTAATCCAATTGCTTGGAATAACATCTTTGGCAGTGAGGCTTTTCCCCGTGGATGTGCTTACTTTAACAGAGAAAGGTCCTCTTAAAGGCCCTCTAACAATGCACCAATTTGCACCCCATACATGATTCATCTGCAGCCACTCACTTGACCCTGCCTGCCATTACCAATTTCCAGTCACAACATATCAGCAATATATTTGTAAAAACCACAACAAAGAGAAATTTAACAGAGATGAAAAGAAAAAAGACTTACAATTGTACATGTTGCAAAAATACCATAAGAATGAATATGCAAGTTAGGAGTTGATCTGACACATGCACCTATGACCTACCCAGCAGATATTATTTATTGTGGGGGAGAAATGGGGAAAGGAATTTTGTTTAGAGGTCCCCTGTCACATGCTTCGGGTTCGAAAGATACAGAAAAAAAGGCACCACAAGAGGGACATTGTGTGCCAATGGTCAACATTATGTGAAGATAACACTCTGGATAGTATTTTTAATTGGATAGAAATGGATTACAGCAACCTTTAGCATATCATACAATGATTCCAATCTAAAGTACAAAAGGTGGAACTGCATAGCACCGCCACGTGATCTAAAGAGACATTCCACAACACTTGGAGTTGGCATTGTCCACCCAACCATGTCCTACCATGCCCATGCTTTTTGCTCTTATTTTTTTTCACATACAAAATTTTCCTCTTGTTTTCAAATTTTTAATGTAATTACATTTCCAAAATTTTAAACTTGGAACTCCACTGTTAATTTAACAGCTCTATCTAATGTACATAATCAGTTTAATGGTATGAAAATTCCTTGGACCCATATGCAATGTACTAGTACTAGTTTACTATCTATTGCACTTTAATTAAATAAAACATTTGTATGTTCTAGCTATAAAATATTAAAATATATAGAGTATCTCATCATGTTCTTATAGATAATATATGCAAGATGCTACTATAAAGTGGCTGAATATGATTTTCTGGACACCAGAATTTCAAGGTTTTTTTTCTCTCAGTCTTATATATACTAAGATAGATAATTCATGGATGTTTGTTAAGGAGTGCGGTGAAGAAAGATGAAAAAGCGTACTTCTTGTATATACATGGAGCTGATGTCTCCATCTCCATCTTCAAACTCCACAAGAAGTGAAAGCCAGAAAGGTGTGGAACCTTCATTGACATGGAAGGCAATGTTTTTGCCAGCATACTTGCATGGTGTTCTGCCAAAAATACAATAACACATCAGAGACAAAGGTCATTATCAGTATAAATTTTCCTTTCCTTTTTAATCCACATAACAAAAGGGTAGTTTCAACATGCTTTTTCAAACATCTTCTAACTAAATCCTTCTTTTTAATCCACATATGGAAAATGAAAAAAAAGTAGCAAGTCAATAGTCGATGCTCCACCAGCAAATACCAAAAAGTCTTGCTGAATTTATTATATTATATTATATTTACGTAATATTGTTATAACAATTTTTGTACCATTCTTTCATCTTTATTTAACTATTATCACAATTCACTTAACCCGATGTCACTGTCAAAAACTAAAAACACATGGTAGAACCAAAAGACAAAAGGAGGAAGTCCTTTCTCAACATTATAACTGCTTTATCTTTTTTGTACTCTGTTGAACATTTCCACTGCACAGATTGACTAACCAAGTCATGATATTTTCGAGGAAATTCTTCTTCACATCTCACTCAGTTTCACCCACAAATGATCATTCAACGGCTCTATCTATCCTAGTATTCTAGTCCAACAACATTAAGAAGAAAAACAAACATAAAATGGTGTGTGTAAATGTGGTCCATACCTTCGGTAAATGACTGGGATTTCCCCTCGGTTTCGGAGCTGACCGTTTTCACCGGCAAACGCCATGCGGCCAAAGGCAGAGCCACTGAGGTCGAAGTGCGTTCGGTCGGACGGGCAGCCCGGGCACTCATCCGTTACTATAACCGTCACTGCCCGCTTGGCACATATGCTATGATCCAAACACTTCACCTTATAACAAGCCCCGCACCCTTCTCCCTTCTGAAACAACATTGACCCCACTGCACCCACCCTTGCCTTCAACGGCTTCACGTCCACCAATGTACCATACCCACATGCCCCACCTGATCCAATTAATTCATCAAATTCAGTTCCTCCTTCGCAATCACACAACAAAACTCGTCTTAAAATGTGTTAGAAAGTGCGTTAATGATGCTAATTATCAAACTTATAATTAGCGTGAAGTTACATGTGCATGTAATTCATACATAGCAACTGAAACTATAGGTATTGTTTAGGTTGATTTGCTCTTTGCATTGTTGAGTCAACTCGCGAGTCAGTTTTAGTCCTTACCGGTGCTACCGTCTCCTTCGGGCTCGCCGTACCACGTGGCGGTTCCCGGGTACCAATGTTGGTCCAGGACAGTGTGAGGAGTCTGTCCTTGCGCGTATACTAGCGCAATGCTAAAGCACAAGCTTAGAAAAAACACGGCGGAGACACGGTGGCGCTGCATTTTGAGAGAATGAGATTGAGAAAATAGGGTAATGCGCGGCTTCGAATGTCGGCTCCGGCAAGCTCGGAGCCCGAGAATGCAGTTAAAGGAAAGGTGGGAATGCAGTGTTACCGACAGTTATTGATTGATGGCGGCAGAGTTTTATTTGTTGTTTGTGCTTTGGTTGTATGAGACCGTTACATGGCTTTGGGGTTTTTATACTGGAATACAGTGGGGTCGACTCAACGGAATAATTGCCCTGACCTTATTATCCATTTGTTTGGTGTTTATTTACAAGTGGTGCCACTGTGTTGGGTCCCACCGGCGGTTGAGGCATCAACTCCGCATGTGCGTGCCCTACGGTCGAAGCAACTGTGTATATTGGTCCATAGTTATTAATTATTTTTTCTACCGTTAACTTTTTTTTTTTAACGATCAGAACAACTGAAAATGAAACTGAAGCGTTTTCAGAAAATGACGTTATTTTAAAGAATAACTTTTTTTTTATACTTTTTTAAAAAATAAAATTATGATAATTTTTGGATGTCAAGTAAATGGAACACACCAAAATTTAATACAAACTTAAGATTAAAAAAAAAGTTGGGTGTTGCCAAAAGTGATACCAAAATGCACAAAAATATTCAAAAGAATTTATAAAAAAGAAATTCAAGACAAATTTAAACCACTTTAATATCTAAGGATGGAGTATTGGAATTGAATTGTAAAAAGAAGTTACATAATGCAAGATCAGTCATCAAGTGCACCACTAACATAAATTAAAATAGATAATTAAAATAATTATAACAAAATTGCATCTTCATCAAATTAAGCCATATTTTAACTACACCTAGGAGAATAAATTTAAAATTTCAAAAATATACATGTGGGGCCCAATACAAAATGAATGGTACATAATGCACAAGTGTCAAACAAAGTAAGGAATACATTAACAAATTCACATATTCACCACCTAAGTAAGTAACCCTAACATATTTTTTCCAAACATTTAGGATAAAACGATGTTATTTTAAAAATATGTCAAATTAGTTAAATAAGAAAAAAATAAAAATATATATTTAGTATAGTCTCAAAATTTTCCTATTTTAAAATTAAAAAAAAAAAAACAAATAAGAATTTAAAAGTAATAAATAACTATATTCAAACTTATTCTTTATTAATTTTATACTTATACAAATATTATGAACTATAAATAGTAGTTATTCTTTATTAATTTTATACTTATACAAATATTATGAACTATAAATAGTAGTTATTTTGATTGAAAATTATAAATACTCATATTATTATAATTGAGTTTCAACGTTAACAATACAAGAATAAATAAATTTTGAAAAAATATATAAGATTTATAATTTTGAAACTATTATTATAATTGAGCAATAAAATATATTATTTAATCAAATAAAATAAACGTAAAATACTTGTATTATACGAAAATTTTGTCATAGAGTTGGTCACTAATTGTCTCAAAAAGGAAAAAGTTTGAGAAAATGTTGACTCTAAAGTCAGACGTTGAACTTGTGTTGGCCAAAAATTCGATGATTTATACATGGAAGCTAATAAGGTAAGGTTAGTCTGGAGCGAATAGAGTGAGTTTAGTCTTCATTGGGGGAAGCTAATAATGTGGGTCAAAATCTCGCTAAATTTTACATTTAGACAATTTTATGTGTTTAGGTAGGTTGTAGTCGTCGCTACACAAATGAGTAAAAAGGGTAGAGTGGACTAAGCCCTCTAAGTTACAATAAAAGAATGATAAAGTGAGCTGAATCTTCTCTAAGTTTGAAGTTTTTTCAAATATTATTTTGAAATAATGACTCAAATTAAAGGCAAACACAACTGAAATAAGATGAGAAAGAAACCCCGTGTCTATATAATTTGAAATCTTAGGTCACCATTTTTTTTCTTAAAAAATATCTACAAATAACCTATATTAAGTCCACGACAATAACAACTACGAGAAATCAACTTTATGTGGTTAGATTTTAGTTGCATGCATGGTACTATATGCAATCCACACCCAAAATCCTAACTTATAACCATAAAAATTAACACAAACTCAATAATAAATCACCATAACCAAGAACAAACTCACCTTTTAACCAAAAACAAAAGACCAACCAAGAATACAGATTCGAAGCATTAGCTACTCCAACTTCTACCCAAACTTCCACACTAGCTCGACCAACAAGGAGTCTTGCAAGATTGCAACAAGAACCTCCACACCATCTCCCTGTGGCCAACAACACACCAAGGAATGTGGGGAAGAAGTATATGCACAAGCTGGGGATTTGAAAGAGTTGAGAAAGTTGTGAAAGTAGGGGAAAATGGCTCGCATGGAGGAATGAGACACGTTTTGGCTTTATAAGCCTTACCTAGTTTCGGCTAAGCCCCTTACAACATCACTTAATACCATGTGAAGACTAAGCTCTCGCACCCTCACCTAACACTTGTTGCAACGTAGCCCTAACATCCTCCACCTAATACCTTTCGACAATCAAGTTCTAACATAATTGACATATATCTTCCTCTATCAGTTAGACTCTATTAATTTATTTCCATTTCCATCTGCCTAGACGACGCATGATCCACACAAAATTTAGGCGCATGATCCACACAAAATTTGATTGTATTGCAGTAAAGTGTGTGTTTCACCGTCTCTAACATCATCCATAATTGAGTCAACTTTATACTTTAGTCTCTACTTTTTTGTAGTATTGAAAATTACAAATAGGAACATAGATATATTTTTGTGTCATTCTATTTGCTTTTGCTTATATATAAACAACATAATTTGGTTCCTTTGTTACATTAAGTTAACATTCACTTTAATTTTTCTTCTCTGAATTGCTTACTTTTTTTTATACGATTTCCTTAGATTTGTTGCTAATAAAATAAAATAATCATTTAAAGGATATATCACATGTTTAATTATAAAAGTTAAACGAGTATAAGCAAAATAGTAGACGATGGTAGATAAACATTACATTTGAATTTACCTAATTAAGAAATGTACATTATTTATAGTTTTTGCAGAAGAAAAAGAAAATATAGAAGGTAAAGAGAGATTCTTACTGATATGGTCTCTTTTCATATTCTTTTAAGATATAAAAAAGTTGATAAATGTTTTCGTATTCTTCTTTTTTATCTTTTATATCTAAACAAATATATTCTCTTATTTTTTTTTTCAAATTCAACTTCTAAGTTTAAAATAATTTAACTGCTAAAAAGTAGTAGTGAAAAATTATCATATTTTAATACGAAGAATAAAATTAAAAAGAATTTAAACTGTAAAAAAATGTATCCTCCTCATATATTATTTTAAACTATTATCACGGGACCTGTTGAATGAATTGAAATACAAAAGACAATGACATCACATGTAGTAATAAATTAGGAAAAGTCAATAAAAAAAATTAAGCTATGGGATTTTCTTCTGTTATTTTTGGAAAAGAAAATAATGGTCCCGTCTTTTGAAAAAAAATCCTAGATATTTATGGTATGACAGATGTTAGATAGAATTGGTTTGAATTTTGAGATAACATGATTTGTGGAGTCTATTATGCAGTCAATTCATGTCTCCACAAAATTGCAATATAGATTGTATTATTATAATTATTGTCCTACTTTTTGTTGTTATAAATAGGTTATTATATGTAAAGTTCTAAAATAAAATTACATGTTAATTAAAATTTGTATTTATTTATATATTATAAAATATTTTTATTTTAAATTTTTATTAAAATAAAATTTAAATAATTTTGATAACATATTAAAAAATAAATTTTAAATTTAACTTAATTAATTTAATAAAATTTATATTTATTTATATATTATAAAATGTCTTTATAAATATATATTTTGTTTCTTTCACCACTAGTCTTTAGCGGTTTATTAGAACTAGGTGTGAAATATATGTGAGGCTATTAAGAAACATGATCCATGAAAACAACTACAGTAATTTGTTAAACATGTTTGGAACACTGATGTCTGATTAGGTTTTTGAGAGCAAATTGAGTTTCATTGAATTCAATTTTACTGATTCGTAAAGGTAAAGCAATGATGGAAGAGGGAGTTTAGTTCGTTACTTAGCACCAATATCATAATTATTGTGTTTCCTGTATTGTGATGGTTAAACTAATTACTATTAGACCTCACTAATTATTGATGAAAGACACTTTGCAGAAAATCCATGGATAACTTATTAGCTTCATGAATTATAGCTGGCCAAGGTCAGCAAAATTGGAAATATGGAAAAAACGAATAAAAAAAGGCATTACAAATAATGTAGCAATAACAATCACGAACCACGCTGATTTTGTTAACTTATTATAACTGATTTTTAAAATATGAAAATATATAAATATTTGGATTTTTTTGAATTAAAATTAATCTATAACTGTTCTCGGAGTTTAGACGAGAGAACTATTGCATACTCAGTAGATACTCCCTCTTAGATACTCCCTTCTAAGAGGAATGTTCCACTTCCATTTCGTTGCTCTACCTCTCGTCTTTATGGTCTTCGATCTCGGATGATACATGCAAAAGACACTCCGACTTTCAAGTAGTGAGTACGGTGTTCGGCACTTGGTGTTATGGCGTACCTGAGTTTGAAATTTGTGTCTATTTATATAATTGTGGTGAATTTTTTTATTGGAACAAATTAGAGAACTTGGACTATGTTTAAAAACATATTACCTATAGCTCTTAACTACTAATTAGCTTCACCAACTATGCTTAAACGTAGTTAAATTTACGGTATCAGTCAGTCTTAATTATGTTTCGGTGCGGATCTTATCGGTACACTAACTATATAGAAATGGATGGAATTTCTTTCAGTAATCTTCTCTACAAATCTCTATCGTATCTTTATAGTTAGATTGTTGATTATTGATAGAAACGGTTATGTCTGTTTTGAATCCTTAATTATCGGAAGCATAAAGTTTGAGTGGGATTAGGATTACCAAATCCCATATAGGAATACAAAGATTTTAGAACCAAACGTAGAAACTCCAACATCAAATCAACCAAAGATATTGATTCCAATGCTTTTAAAAAGAGGATTCACGTGAAGTGGGATTTAATTCGTGTAAAGCTTTCTTTGGCTGTTGTAAAGACTAAAGAATTTTATATATTGTTAATTAATTATCAAGATTTATTTCCAAAGTAAAAAATGTTGACAAATATAAAGCAAATAAGTTCCAATTAGGTAGAAAATATCATAAGACAAATGTTTCAAAACGGAAAAGACAAATGATTACGAAATTGTAATGCATTGCTTACATTAAATACACTTCACTTCAGTTGTAAAATCTATTAATTCTCAGAAGAAGAAAAAAAATCAATCAAAATAAGAGTGTCCATGAATCACGTTCTCTCTCAGACTTTTCTTTTATCAACGAAATGATTATCTGAATGCAAATATAAAAAGGTGGTTGAGGCCACGTTCAATAAATTAAGTATGATTAATTAGTGGTAGTTAAGAAGATTTCCATATGAATACTGGGAAATGAGCACATGGCTCACTTATACATTATAATCACTTAAGTATATAGGGTTTGAAGAAAGACTTTTTGGATAAAGTTTTTTAAATATAAGGAAAGAGAAAAGGAATATGGAGAAATGAAAGTAACATGGGTATTATAACTTTGAAAAACTTGTAACATATTGAAATGGTGGTTTGAGGAAAAGCAAATGGAAAATGAAAGGAGAAGAGGTATGAGGCATGTTAGTGTTGGATCTTTATCTATCTGAATGCACAAAATCCTCCAAATTTTGATAGCGTAGGACAGTGTGGAAGATGTTCCAACAGACTTTACGGTTTCTCCAAACTTGAGACCACATGGTAAGATGCTGGCTGGTGATTCTGCCCATCGAGTTGGTCGTCACCAAAGTGCCACCTACAAATTCTGAAATCATATATATAATTTATTCTTCCTATTTTCTAAGAACAAAAGCTAACACATTTCTTGTTTGTATTTCACAAATGTCAAACACTATTATTAAGAAGAAGAAGTGTACTTTAAATTTAAAAAATTCTCTCACCTTTGCACTTTTCTCCTATAATTCCATATCAATTGTGAAAAAATAGGTTTATTTTTTTAAATTTTTAAATAATTCTAAATAAAGTATAATTTCATCATTTTAAATAATATATCTCCATTCAAGCTGCATATCTCATTTTCTATCGTAACACTTTCATTCTTTCTCTGTTGCAGTAGCAGTACTGTACTGGTCGGTACCGGACGAGCTAGTTTCGGTCCTGGTGACCGATCGACCGAGTCAAAAAACACCTCAAGTTACGCAATAAATAAAAGTAACGACAGTTACAATAGTACTTAACAAGTCACATTCATATCCCGAAATATGCGGGAAATATCTCCAAAAAATCAGTTAAATACTGATTAACTGAAAGATGTTACAAATATTCTCTAAATATTCCAATATACTTGTTCTGACCTCAAGTCCGAGAGATAGCATCGCTAGGGTCAATCACCGCATCTGAGATATTGTTTGCTTTGGAGGTCGGTGTCCCGTCACGATTTTGTCCTTAAAAGGCGCATCGATGGGTCAGAACATTGGTGCTGTCTGTAGGAACGAAAATGTTCCTTAACCCTTCAACTAAGGGAATCCATTCCCCTTAGACCTCGACTGGGGGGTTTGTTCCGGTACCGCCAATATAGTCTCACATTGCTCAGGAGTCGAGGTCAAAGGCAGTTTAAATACTCCCTCCTCCCTTAACTTGCCGAGGCGTCTTTAAAGGACAAAACCGTGATGGAGCATTGACCTCCAAAGCGGACAATACCTTGGATGCGGTGATTGACCCTAGCGATGCTATATCTCGAACTTAAGGTCGGAACAAGTAACATTGAGATAACAGTTCCATCATTATGATAGATTCTAAATGATTCTGATTTGTATTAAGAAGTGAATTTTAACCTAATTCAACTTTATAAAACCGACTTATAAGATAACATACTATGAAATGTTTCTATCTCTAATCGATATAAGATGTAAAAAAAAATCAAATTAAAATATAATAACATGTAGTTTGTAATAGTGTAAACAAATCTCATGTGAAAATCAATTTTATATAAATTACCTTTTATGTATTTGGAATGATAATTTTTTTTAATATTTTTTTATCAGTAATAAATATCAGTTTTCAATATCTCCTACTAGTTCTGACATGTTTCTAGAGGCTCATAATATATGGCAGCGACTTATTCTTAAGAGACATTATATTTTCTCTTATTTTATTAACCGTATAGTTGTGCATTATAAACTTATGATATGATAGCAATACCAACACCCATGGGTCATCTAGTTGGATTTATTTATAAGTGGAAGTATTATTTGTAGCTTAGGCTATGTTCTGCTATATTAGCGAATGTGTTTTGTTTTTTTAAGTTGAAAAGTTCCTGCTATATTAAAAACCAAATGAATTATTTATTGCCATTTGTTAAAATTAATATTGCTTTTATTACAACCCACTCCATTTCTTTGTAGAATCATATACTTTTGAATCCATCACTTGTTTTTTTTTTTCTATATTTAGGATGTATGGAAGAGTTTCTATTTTTTTTTTGAAAAATATATATAGACAAAAGAAATTAACTTTTTTATAAGTTAAACATAATTTTTGCATAATAAAATTAATTGATACAAAAATTTAATTTAATTTTAAATTTGTCTATAAAAAAGTTTTTACACAATAATTTGTATAAGTCATGATATATAATTTTTTTACACATTATAAGTTAATAGTTTTATTATACATTTTACGTCTCGATTGAATTATATATAAAAAAGAGAAGAAAAGGAGACTTTGTTAAATTTTGGTTAAAATTTCATACTTTAGTTGATGAAATTATTTATTTATTATATTTAGGATTGTAATTGTTTTGTATTGAATTTATGAGAAAAACTTGTTTTTCATTTGAGTTTTAATAGTATTAATTATTTTATAAAATATTATATTTTCGGATTGTTCAATTTAAAATTTTTATTATTGCTTATTTAATTAAAATATATTTCAATTATTATGAAATTTTGGTATATATTTTAATATTTTTTTTCTAAGTGTATTCTTTATTGTAGTGGATTTAATCTAACTAATTTTATGTTGTGTACTTGGATATTAATGTGAATGTTGTCATAATATTATGAAAATAATTAATGATTTTTTTTAATGAGATAAGACAACATCTTTCAAATAAAGTTTAGATATATATTTATTGTATAAATTATTTTTGATGTAGGTTGAGAGAGTTTTACCAAACACATATTCTAATGTGCATAAGTTTCACATGGTTGACATATATTTTAAAAGTCGTGAATTTGAAGACAAAAAATATGAAATATAAAATTTTATTTAAATTACTAATTTTTTCAAGGATATTCTATGAAATGATAACATCTTAAAAAATTGTATGTATCATAAAAAAAAAATACATTTTTACCATAATGATTTCATAATATATAGAAAATAGTTTGAAATTTATTACAAATGTCTACAATATTTGATATTACACAACAAATACCCAATTTGAATAGTAGTAAAAAAAAATGAAATGAATGGTCTATTTGCAAATGTTTTATTGTACCTTCCAATAATTTTAAGATTTAGACAATTATTTGCTAGTAAATATGATGCAAAATACTTCATATACATGCAAATGGAAGAGAAAGTGATGGAGATTTTCATCATCCTACTAATTATCTTTAGTAGAAGAAAATTGATAATCTTTTTTTCAAATTTTGAGAGTGGGGCAAAACTCCACTTGGAAATGAAACAAATATTAAATTTTGTGACTTAGACATTAACAATTCATGGTCAATTGATGATGCATAATCTTACATATTAGTTGTGCTTAAAGGGAAAATATATCACATTATCTTTAATGATTTAAGGTTTGGAAAATTATGAAAATGATACATATTCGATAAATGACTTAAGAATTTTTCTGGGAGTGATTAACATATATTTATTCACATTCAATAGCTTTAATAATGGATTATTGGACTATAATAATAAATAAATCCATTGTTTTAATTCGGATTCATATAATTGGGTTTATTTGGGCCTTAACTATTATTATTGTTAATTTTGTGTTTTTAGAGTAAATTATCCGGAGGAAGCATCTTTGTGAATGGGCCAAATATGCAAAAATTCAAGTTGCTTCTTGAACCAAAACAGAAAACAAATTCTAAGGAAAAAAAAAAGAAAATAAATCTACAATATCTCAGAATTGGAAACAAATCTTCTGCAAAATACAAGAATTCTGGAAAGTTAAAACTTGGAAATTGTTAAGAAAATATAAATATTTTCCCAAGATTCTTGGAGCAGAAAAGCCTATAAAAGGACACAAACATCAATGAGAAAATGGGAGCTTCATAGGGTTTTCTTAGTTACTTTTCCTATTTGTAATTCTTTTGTTTTGTCTCCGCATGGAAGACTAAACCTTTTTGGTTGATTCCTTTGTAATTTCTCATTGAGTTATGAGGTTTTGGTCAATAAAATTTTTGATTTTTAATTCTCTATGGCAGTTGTTTTCATAGTCTAATCTCCTGGAAAACTAGTTTTTGTGAGAGGTTATACTTGAACGCACGATTGAGAGTCTTCTTTATCTTAAACTTTGGTTTCATAGTTAGCTTGCATTGTTCTAATTAATTTCTAGGGGCGCATGATTCTAGGGAGAGGAGATAAGCATTCCCATGGAGTATATGCATGGAACAAAGTGGGTATTGATTAAACCAGAAGACGCATGCTTTACTGATGAGTTTCAATTGAATCAGGTCGGTGCATGTTCAATCTATTTGAGCTCTGTTGGAGGATTGAGAAAAGATTAATCTTTAGAGAACCTAGGAAGATTTCAATGGTGGAAGAACTTGGGGATTGATACAAACCAAGCCAACTAGGAGATGATGACCAAGGATGCAAATTACCATTCACACAATGAGAAGTCATCTCCACTTTCAAGTGAAGACTTCACCAGAGGGAGAAATGGACAAAGACCAGAGCATCTAATGTTCTTTCTACTAGTCTTCTTAAGAATAAAACAAGTTGTAAATAAATTGGACTCACTTGAGGGGTCCAAATAGCAAGATAAGCAAAGAATATGTGCTTTTAGCATAAATAGGAGTGCTCATTGCAAAATGGGCTTGATTCAAGCCCACTTTTCAAGACAAGGCATCTATGTTTAGGAAGTTAACCTAGTTTCTAGAAGAATGAGCCTTAGGTGTGGTTTTGACTTAAGTCAACGACCTAGGCCGTCCCTTTTAGTCCTTCTCATCTTACCCTTGCTCTTCTTGTTTTCCAAGCCACCCATTCCTATAAATAGGGTGTCATACTCCTTGTATTTCTCATGTTGAATTTGAATAGAAAAATTACTCTGCACAAATTGTGTGAGGTGTTTTTTAGGCTTGTTTCCTCTTAGCATTAGGTCTCATCTTGAGTGATTGGAGATCTCTCAAGTGGCGGTCATCAACACTTATCTTGGAGGAAAACAACACTCCAAGTGGCGTGTCCAACTCTCTTCCACCACATAAGCATTTTCCTTCCTTCATCTCTTTCATTTTTCCATTACTCCATTTATCTTTGTGTTCTCTTGTTCTAATTTTCCTCCGTTGTCAATTCGGTTTCCATCTTGCTTTTATGTTTCCTTCCATGTTCATTTAATTTTCGCCCTTCATCATCAATCACCATATACTTGTATTTTTCCTTTGCCCTTTAAAAGTGAACTTTCACACTTATTTAACCACTTGGTTAAGTTCGTGTCCAATGAAGATCTTCTTTGGGTTCTCACCATATAATTGATAAAAATCTCAATCCTAAGTAAAGTGTCATATGTAAAATGGATAAATTTAAAATTAACTCACATCAGGGATCAATTGCTTTTTATTTTCTGTTTTAATCTCTTTTATATTTTCTACACAACTATCTTTACCCCTTTTTATTATTATTGTTATTGCTAAATTTTATTGCTTGCAGATAGATTCTAAACACTGATTTATTGATTTTACTATTGGATTCATTGGGAGACGACTTGGAGTTATTTGACCACAATTATACTATCATCTCTCTAATGTTAGACAAGTCTACGCTAAAATCATATTAATTTGACAGCAAAACGACAACTATCAGGGAGGAATGAGTCAAAGTATTTTATAGACATCAAGATGACACTTTCAAGTTACATGCAATATTATTCTATATTGTATGTGACCTTCCAACATATGAGAACTTGAGTGAGTATAATATTTAGAGTTAATATAATGTACATTTAATTTGTGAAGAATATATAACATGATCATGTATATCTAATTTGTGAAGAAGATACAAATAACTTTAATTTATTTATATTCCCAATATGATCTTAAGGAATTTAATGTATATGTATTTTAAACAACTAATTCACATATGTAATACTTGATTTTAGTATAATAGACAACTTGAAGAAGACAACTTGATTTTAGTACATATTAATATCATGTAGATTTAACTTGGTTGTAATTCACACATGTCTCGTAGTAGTAGGAAATATAAGAGATCTTTAAAATTAGATAATGTAATTTTTATTATTACTTTTAACAACCCACATGTGTAATCTTTAAAATTATATCCATCAATAAATTTATGTTGCAAGTATTTAAAGAAAATGAATCATTCCCATGAAAACAAGAGAAGATGTTAGACTTAGATGAACAACAAAAGTTAGAAATTTATAAACCATGAAAAATTCTATGTTTGGATACAAATTTGGTTTCTACTATAATTTGAATAACATAGTATGCTTTTATGTATGCATGTGTTATTTATGAATTTTTTAAATATAATTGTCCGCATCAAACTAGTTTTAATTTTGTAAGATGAAACCAACATATTAGAAGGACACATTTTATATAAGTTATGATTATACTCAATATTAAAAATATTAATTCTGTCATTAATAATCAACATAGACCTCATATTATATACATTAAAAGTAGTAGTGATTCAGGCTTCAGATTGTAGGTTGGTTAATTTTTAATGAGTATGAATTGTTCTAATTTTAAATGTTAATTAAGAATGTAGGATTTGAACTTTTTACATAAAATATTAACCGATATAGAAATTTTTTATTTTCAATGTCTCATCTTTCAATATTGGTTTTGAAATTTATATTGATTACTTTCCAAAATTGACATTAAATAATTTTATTATTTTATCCATTTTTCATTTTTTATTTTTTTCCTTCCTCCAAAAATGTATGTATGATACTAAATTCAAAATCTCTTTATCAAATACATATATTAATCTATTTTTCTTCTTTTAGATCAAGGGTATTCTATTTGAAGATTTTTAGTACAATTTGTGGTCGATCTCTTAATGTTACATAAGATTTAAAAATATTATCTATTACTTTCTAATAAAAATATATATCAGGATTCTTAATTCACTTTATTTTCTTCATATTTTTATTTGATATTTAATTAAGAACTTGTTCTTAAGACTTATCGTTCAAAAAAATTAGTTGTACCCATTACATCAATTTCATTCTTAAATAAATGAGAAAAATAACAGCTAGTTATACTTGCATTTAAGAATTGGCGATGATTAAAATTATTTATGAAGAAGTTTTTGGGATCCAATTTCATCCAACCATATATGAATATTTGGGCCGCAGGTTTGATAGGCCTGCTTTTAGTTATAAATTATAGAATATATTAAGTACAATTAATGTATGTTTCGTTGAGTTGCTGTGGTGTAGTGGTTATCACGTTAGTCTTACACACTAAAGGTCCCCAGTTCGATCCTGGGCAGCAACAAAGTGTTATATCTTTTTAAAAAGAAAATAAATAACTTTATAAAATTAATTATATTAATAAGAATGAAATTAATAAAAAATGTATATTAAAAACATGTGTTTCCACTACTTTTTTTATAATGACTAGGCGAGTTGTGTATCCGTATTTTTTATTGTTCTTCCCTCTTCCCATCAATTTTTGCACTCCTTTCGCTCATACACTAACACATTTCCCCTTTTCTCCTTAAGCCCTCTCTTTCTCATAGACTAACCCCTCTCACTCCCACCGACGCACTTTTATCTGGTACGTTTTTTTCCCTTTCAATTTTTTATTCAGTGAACAAAGTCCTACTATTCTTTTATTTTGTTTTCTTTAATAGTTATGTTATAAGTTTGATTAAATTGTTGTCTTCGTGTATTTTATGACGTTATTTGTGTCAGCACAATAATAACAATATTGTTACCATACAATGCCGAAGATATGCATAAATGAATAAAAAATAAAAGTAAATTAAGATGTTGAACGATATGCCTCTGACAGTTTCTCATCTGTTCTTATATGTGGCATCTATTTAACAATAACGTGGTTTTCCTTTTTTGAAACATCTTATAACTTTTTTAACTTTGTGTAACTCTTTCTAACTCCTCATTTCTTAGAATACAAAACATTTGGACGTGTTCCATAACTTTCCAAGAGTCTTTTCATGTTCTCCCTTGCAATGTGTCTTGAGCAACTTACCCCTTTCGCCTCGATACTTATAGGTACGTCCAATACTCCTTTCGTTCGAACTAATTTTTTTTTCCTTCGAGTGGATGCATTGGTGAGGTTGTGTGCTCTGTGTATTTTTGTTCATCACGAGATTCATCTAGGGGTCTTCTAGAAAACTATTTGTTGTTTAATCGCAGTTCAATATTTTTTTCCATGGATTACGCTGCTTCGATCCTTGGGCAAGAAAGGATCTTTTGAGGGAAATCTCAATGTATACATTCAATAAAAGGCTTAATTATGACACTAAGGGAATCACAAGCTCTCAATAAAATTGATGAAAAACAAGTAAGGGTTCAAGTTTGCGAGCTGGATGAACCCTTGTGTAAAGATGAAAGTATGGATACTGAGAGTCCGTTTTGCTTTGTTTATGATACTGTTTTTGTCAAATTAGGATTGCGATTGTCACTAGATTTATTTGAAAAATAAATATTGACTGCTTTGAATGTTGCTCTGACCCAACTACATCCTAATAGTTGGGTCTTCGTTTGCGCCTTTAGTATTCTCTGTACCCATTTCAACATTATTCCAACGTCGAATGTGTTTTTTTATTTCTTCGAGTTTAAAGGTTCGTCTTGCTAGTTATGAACGTCCTTGAGTAGTGTTAGTGGAAGGGGCTTGCTTATCCTTTTCTAATCATCGTACAAAATTTTTAAGGGTCGTTTAGTCAAGGTCCTATCTTTACCCAAGGAGTCCAATATTTTGAAAGGATTTCCCTTGTATTGGACCCCGAACTCCTATACTCAAGTCACTCGTTAGTTGAAGGACTTGGATGTCAAAGAGTGGGAAATTTGTGAGAAGTTGAAGAGGATGGGCACAATTTTTGACACCTTTACACTTATAAAGTGCGAGTATTGAACTATGGATTTAGAGGTGTACATTGGTATAAATCCCCTTCCCTAAGTTGTTTACTGTATTATATGTTATCTTGTAATTCTGACTGAAATTCTTTAGTTGGAGATAGGCAAATGGTCGTATCGAAGAAGGAATTGGCATGTTGGCTCAAAGAGATTAGAATTCCAAAGCCAACCATTGGTGTGGGGGAAGTGTCATTTTTCCTCTATCACTTGAAGTTTATCTTTCTATTTTGAGCTTTTATAGTTTTGATTACTTCATACTCTTCTTGAATTGATTTGGAACTTAAAAATCTTCTTGATTGAAACTCACCATTTCTAAGGTCACATCTTAGGTGTTGGTGGGAGAGATAGTAAAAGGTTGCTTGCATACAAGACTTTGAAAAACAAGGAGCACATTTGTGAGAGGATAAACACTTGAGAGGAGTCTTGACTGCATTTTCTTGGTGTCACCTTGTACTTGTCACAAAATTTTGGAGTTCATTTTGTATTTTTTGGTTACTTTGTAATATTTCTTTTACTTTGATGTTGGGAAAATGCCTTCAGTGCAATCCCATTGAAATTTTGTGATAACTATCACGTGTTAGTTGTCGAAGTGTGTCAAGGGGCTTTAAGTGTCACTTGCCCTTCCTCTTAGGAATTCATCTAGTTTATTTGCTTTCTTTACCTTTGCAAATTAATGAGCTTCTTTGCTTTTTTAGGTCTTCGTGACAGGTTGTGTCTTTTAATAGTGACCTTTCTTTGGTCAATAAGACACTTGCACACACATTAGGAAAATATTTTTTGAAGTTTTTAGCAAGAAAAAATTGTAAAAGCAATATAATGAATATCTGACTAGGAAATACTTGTTATTTAAATGTGTCCATTGCGACCCACCTCTCTATCTTGAGAGTGAACTTGGAGAACTTTAACATTTTAACCTTGTCAAAAACCTCTACCCTTAAAAGCTTTTGTGAATATCTTTATCACTCATCTTTTTGGGGAAAAAACTTTATGAAAATATTTTCTTTTTTCAAAAACCTAAAAATGAGTGATCATACACACCATTCTAATGTACATGGGGTCTTAGGGATGAAGGAATGGGAACATCTAAGGAAAAAAAATTAAAAATACAAAAAATGAAATATCAATGGAAGAGCTAAAAACTATGTTTGATCAGTACAACCAACAAAAAAAAATCTAAAAGTAAACATGGAGAAGGGTCCAATAGAAGAAAAGATTGTCACAATGACCATCATTCCCAAAGAGAAGGGGAGAAAGAAATAAAATACGAAAAATATGAAGAAATGGAAGAGCTATAAGAAATTATGTAAATTAATTTCTATAAAGTGACTCACATGACTTAGAGTTTGAGTTTTGAGCCCGAATATGATTTAATAATAATAATAAAATAAAGGGGCCGTTGGTTAATGTGAGAAATATATATATGATGATACCTAATGAAAATCAACATCTGATGGAGATTGGAAACTAAAAGCAATAGGGTTTTGTCTCTGCAAATAAACGTTGTATCACTATTAGCCATCAAGAAAGTGTGTGACAATATAGTAATTGCCAAGAGATAGATTGGGACAAAGGAGATAAAGTAACTGCTCAAGTAGGATCACTCATGGATCAAAATAAGTGTCTATTCCTTCTTGATTGTATGAATATGTGTGAGAATCATGATGTGATAAGATCTATATGTAAACATGAATGTATGCGTTCATAATCATGTTTTAATTTACATGTGGTATCTCAACCTTTTTGCTCATTTTTGTGATTCTCCATTAATGTTTTTCCATAATTTTAAGAACCTTAATTTTTTTCCCAATTTAATTAATCCCAATTGAAGAACCCTAATTTTAAAGTGACACGCATGAGTTAGAGTTTGGGCTTTGAGTCCAAATATGATTTAATAATAATAATAGAATAAATGGTCTTTTGGTTAACGTGAGAAATATTTATCTGATGATACCTAATGAAAACCTACATCTGATGAAGATTGGGAACTAAAAGCAATATGTTCTATCAATTAATTTCCTTCACATTAAGATTCAAGTTGATTTAATTTACATTAAATTAAAATATAATGTTATAATATAATTGCATGTGTGAATTCCTCCACTTATGTCATTAATTTGTGCACCTTACGTCATCACTTTCATTTATAATTTTATTAAAATTGAATTAAAGATTTTAATAAAATTTTATTATGTTATAATGTAATTTAATTTGCATTAAATTAAAATTTAATTAAAAGTTTAATAAAATTTTATTATGTTGTAATGTAATTTAATTTGTATTAAATTAAAGTTTTAATAAAAATTTATTATGTTACAATGTAATTTAATTTACATTACATTAAAATTTTAATAAAATTTTATTATATTGTATTGTAATTTAATTTTTATTAAATTAAAGTTTTAATAAAATTCTATTATGTTATAATGTAATTTAATTTACATTAAATTAAATTTTAATTAAATTTTAATTAAATACAAATTAAATTACATTACAAAATAATTTTTTTTTATTAAAACTTTAATTAAACTTTAATTAAATGTAAATTAAATTATATTATAACATAATAAAATTTCATAAAAATTTTAATTAAACTTTATTTTAATACAAATTAAATTTCATTACAACATAATAAAATTTAATTTAATGTAAATTAAATTACATTATAACATAATAAAATTTTATTAAAACTTTAATTAAATTTTAATTTACTACAAACTAAAATACATTACAACATATTAAAATTTTAATTAAAAATTAATTTAATACAAATTAAATTACATTATAACATAATAAAATTTTAATTAAAATTTAATTTAATACAAAATAAATTACATTAGAACATAATAAAATTTCATTAAACACTTTAATTAAACTTTAATAAAATTATTATTGAAATTGATGGTGTAAGGTGCACAAATTAACAACAGTAAAGTGCAAGAATTCACACATGCAATTATATTATAATATTATATTTTAATTTAATGTAAATTAAATCAACTTAAATCTTAATAGGTAGGAAATTAATTCACATAGTTTATTTTTCCCATTTTCTAAAATCCTAAAACATGAATTACAGCCACCACTATCACCTTGCACCATGCGGCAGCTGTCAGCCACAGACCATTGCCCGCTGCCGGGCAATCCACTGCGCGAACGACTGTGCTGCTAAAGGGTCCAAGAACCTTCGCGTCGCAACCACGAACCACCGTACGCGAAGACTAACTGCGCGAACACTAGCGCAAACCATCACGCTGCACCAACACTGTGTTGCGCGAACCACTACATGAAGAAGACTAACCGCACCACGCGAAGAGGACCCACTGCGACTGCACGAACCACAACGCCACACCAGCCACCGTGCTGTGTGAACCACCACGCTCCTTGATGTCGACCAGGTTGCGGTAACCTGCGTCGTCGGCTACAGATATGGGTGGTCACAAAGACGCGTGGGCTAACAGCGGTCTTCACGCGTTTGGGTTTACATGGTGTTAACGCCGTTAATGGCGTTTGGTTTAGGACAAGTAGGGTTCTGTTATTGAAGAATAGAAACATTAATCTGACTACAAAAAACAGTGTAAAAAATGGCGGTTATTAATAACTGTCACAATTTTCAGTATAATATGTCATTTGACTAACCGCCACAATTATCTTTGTATAATACGTCATTTCAGTATAATATGTCATTTTTAACTGTCGCAATTATCCTTCAAAAAAAAAAGTTCCCC
>Ga0123342_1002424_pt1 | contig 30968 bp, 10 predicted proteins | sample Turbeawhitnodule_FD_89960 | JGI IMG/M metagenome (GOLD analysis project Ga0123342, IMG submission 89960) | Root nodule microbial communities of legume samples collected from Mexico - Turtle bean Mexico white nodule | ecosystem: Host-associated > Plants > Roots > Nodule | place: Mexico: Nepantla... | reverse complement strand
TGGAGGGTCGTTCCATAACCTTGAATCCTCTTTACCTTGTTGTAATGTCACCTGTGATATTATAGACATGAAATCCTCTACCATAGTCTTTTCCCATTCGAACCATTCTCTTCTCCAACTTAAATTCCACTCCCACCCATCTACATTCCAACTACCACAACTTCCAATAGGCTTGTCTTTCAACTCAGAGTTATTGTACAATCTTTTGTATCTTCCTTTGAGTTGACCATTAGCTAACCATTCGTCTTCCCAAAATTTGATCTTCTCCCCTGATCCTACTTCCCAAGTCATATTCTGATTGAACCAATTGTCACCTTGGTCAGAGAGACTTACTTTGAGTAAATCATTCCACCATCTAGATGTATACCTATTTCTTTTCAGTGCAATTGAATTCAACAGCCCCCTCGCTCCATACTTTGATTCTAAGACCTCCTTCCAAAGTCCTCTCTCTGTAGAACACCATCTCCATAACCATTTTGCCAAGAGTGTCTTATTAAACAAATCAATACGCTTGATACCTAGACCTCCTTCCTCTTTCGCTTTACAGATATTCTCCCAACTAGTCCAAGCAATTTTCTTCCCATCCGTTCCCCACCCCCACAAGAACTTTCTCTGTAATTTTGTTATCTCCTTGCACACTCCGATTGGTGCTTTAAAAAGGGATAGAAAAAATAGTGGTATGGCGTTGATAACAGATTTTATAAGGCAGACTCTTCCTGCAAATGACAAATTCCTTCCCTTCCATACAAAAAGTTTCTTTCTTATCTTTGATAGTAAAGGCTCCTAGAAGGAACACCTAGATGGGTTGCCACCTATAGGTAAGCCTAAGTATGTGAAGGGGATATCCATTAGACTGCAGTGGAGTATATCCGAATACATTTTCACCTCATACCTATCTACTCCAATTGCGCCAATCTTGCTCTTGTAAAAGTTTACTTTTAGGCCCGAGCTTAATTCAAAACATCCTAAAATAGCCTTAATGCACTTGATGTTCTGCATATTAGGTTCACATACAAAAAGGGTGTCATCCGCAAATTGTAGTAAATTCACCTCCACCTTCTTATCCCCTACTTTAATACCCGATAGCAGGTTTTTTCTTGTCGCTTGATTTACTAACCCAGCTAAACCTTGTGCGACAATCAGAAACAAAAATGGTGTCATCAGATCCCCCTGCCTAAGGCCTCTAGTTGGTTTAAATTCTTTTGTCGGGCTACCATTTACCAACACTGAGACTGTAGCTGATTCCAGGCATGCTTTGATCCACTGAATCCATTTCCCACAAAACCATAATCTTCCCATCATATAAAATAAGAACTCCCAACTTCCCGAATCATACTCCCAGTTTATATATATATATATATATATATATATATATATATATATATATATATATATATATTTATTTTTATTTTTATTTTATTTTTATTTTTTATTTTTATTTTTTTTTTAATTTTTTTTAAAACACTGACTCACCATATTTTATGTGTTTGTGCTATTATTATTATTATTTTTTTAGATTGTAATGACCGTGAAGTATGTGATATAATAGGAAAATTTCAACATAAATAAACTGAGAAGAAAGATATATATGTATATGATTTCTATTTTTTTTAACTTAATATATATATATATATATATAATATTAAGAAGGAAAGTTTATTTTTTAAAAAAACTTAAATATTATGTACATAATTATTTATTTCTTTATTAATTATTATTATTAATGTAACGGTTAGTGAAATGTTATAATATACCATTTCCAAGATTTACAGTGCCCCAAGTTGTGGACAAACAAAAACTTTGTTAGGGGAATAAGACTAAATCCAACCGCATTCAAAGGCATGACATATCCTAATTTAAATATTAACTTATTAATTTCATTGTATCAAGAGATAGGTTACGGACTAAACAAATTAATCCAATCAAATTTTAAAAATGGCTTAAGATCAGATATAACTCAGTACAATTAATCATTTTGCTCACTTATAATTTTCGTCAACTTTAGATGATCCAAATTATAATCATAAAACCTATGTGGACTGTAATAAGAAAAAATGAGGTTGTGAGATATTGTATTTTTTAATCTCTATAAAGAAGTGTGGCAAATAAATTAGTGTTGAACAGAATCCTTGTATATATGACTGGAATTATTAAGAAGATATTGTGTTACATATTCAACTACCAACAGACGTTGTCTGAAAATTATGAAAGTGATGTTTATACTATTTTCTAACAAATATATTCATAAAGAGAGGATTATTCTAATGGAGATTTCTGATTATTAAAGTAAGAACTTATATTTATTTGGGCTTGGAGAGATTTCACAATCAATTCAATTACTGGCTCGCTTCATTTTGTCTACTCAATGACTTTAATGAAATTATTTATTACGATATTCTATGTTATTGAACCTTGTATTACTAAAATTGAAGAAAAAAAATATTAAAAATAATCAAATTGGAATTGATTTTTATTTGGAGTAGAAGAGAACTTCCGAAACCATTGACATTGCAGCAGCATAAGGTGTCCGTGATTCGCGGTGGCCGCCGTGAGGGAGTCGCTCACTGTTTAAAGAACAATACTTTGAATTGTCTTTTCCCACACAAGCCGATTATAGTTGTGTGCTCCTTTTTCTAAAAATAAGCAATACTAAATATTTTGGATTAAATAAGTATAAGTTTTTTTTTTTTTAATAAATTTTTTATGTTAGGCATCAATATGATTCTTAACATCTGAGTTACGCTGACACCTCAAATAACAAACATTCATTTATTATGATATAAAAAAATATTATTCAAAAAATATGAGAAGAATATACCAAAACTCATATGTTAACAAAAATTATACATAGGTAGACTATACCTATTAATAAAGATTTGTAAGAAGATACTAGATGAAAACCTATTATACCAATGAAAAGCCAACTTATTAACACACACATTCCCTTCACGAAAAATATGAGTAACACTAAACTTTATTTTTCCACAGTAATTAAGACAAATATTATATCGAATACGAAACATCCTAGTAAACATAGCACAAACCAAGATAAAGTCACATTTCAGTCAGACATTAAGTATAAAGTTTCAATTTTTATTTTGACAATTTAATATTTTTAAATTTCAAATTTAATAAGTTAAATATTGTGATTTGCATTTTTTTTATATTAATTTTATTGTTTATGTATTAATTAATTTGACACATGTTTAATACAAAGTTTTAAAGAATAAAATGAATTAAATAGTTATGTTACATATACAAATAATATACATAATTATATAATTAAAACTATTGTTATAATAACAAATAAGTTGAAAGACAAAAAATTTCAAAATAGATAAAAAAACGTAATATTATAAATAAAATATAAATAATTTTTTTTTCAAAGACTTAAACCTAAACTTGGTAATTTATTTATTTAATTTGAAAATCATCATGTATACTAAAAAATATAATATATTGGGACCTGAAACTTATTTAACTTATAATTGCTTTATATTGGTAAAATTTATAATAAAAAACACTTTAAATATATAATTATATTTTAGATTAAATCAATTATTTGAATCAATAAACATTATTTTATCTTAAATGACTTTTGGGTTTTTAATATTTATTGATTTTTATTTGGATATCTAATAAAAAAAATTCAAGTTGAGTATCTAATAAAATAATAAATTTGATATAAGTTTCTAATTGGTTTTATTATCCCAATATTTTTTATGTTTGGAACATGTGTTACATTATCTAGAATATTAATTCATGATATGTATTTAATTATGTTACGTGTATTCAGAAGATACATCAAGATAGGATGAAAAAGATATAGATTATTATGATAAAAAAAAAAACAAGATAATGGACAAAAAAAAAAAAAAAAAATATTTAAAACACACTTATAATTTTAAAAAAAAATATATATATATATATATATATATATATATATATATATATATATATTCAGAGACTTAAGTTAGCAATTATAATTTAGTGAGTATTTAGTAAAAAAGTTAGTTATATTAGAGATGTAAAACTTACTTAAATTTATTATTTTTAATTATTAGTATGTTTAAAATATTAAATTTAATTCAAAGTAGAGATAAAAATGTAATTTGTAAAAGATAAACTATTAAAAATTAAATATATGAATAATAAATAAATAAAGTTAAAATAATTATTTTTTTTCTTACTAATTTCAAGTGTAAAATTATTCTTCAGAAAAAGGAGATAATATTGAGAATGACTAATTATATAATGTAATAAAGAAAGAATAAAAAGACATGAAGTGATTTTATTTTTTTAAAATATCAAAGAATATCATTTTAAACTGTTAGGTGATAAGAGTAATTAAGTACAACACACTTAATTACCACCAAAACCAACAAATAATTCAACATGATAAATTTTGATGAAACACAAAGACATACAATTTTTTTATACTAGTTTGATTATTTTCAAATTTACATTCAATCCAGATAATTTTAGCTAAACCTTTTACTAACAATTTAAATTATTTTATTACAATAACTCCTAAATAATAAGAACCAAAAATACAAATAAGTCTTCAAAACATTTACAAAGATAATGAAAACATTCAACTATACAATAAACAAATGTTCGTGCAAAGTTAACAATATATATTACAAAAGAAAAAAAAATAAAGATTTATAATTGAAAGACCAATAGCATGATCAATCCTTTTGATAAATCTTAATCAATATTTTCAAAGAACTTGTAATTTGTTCCACTCTCGTAATATCTTCTCAAAAAATAACATTTTTTTAAAAGTATGGAATGATATAGAGAGAACTTCCATTCGAAAAGAGTTTTATGGTTACCGAATATTATGATGGATTACAATTAAATGTAATCGACTATTATCTTCTTCATGTATCCTATAACACATTTTGGATCAGGAAAAATGAATATTTATTATTCATAATCGATAATCAAAGAGAATAATTGTTTTTTTACTTAATTGACATAATTATTATTGATTGACCATAATCAATTATCTACAAGAAAAAAAATTTAATATAATCAATTATAAAAAAAAAATTAATATAATAAATTATTTGACTATTTGTAAAATTGGGTGAAATCTAGGTTTGATTTAACCTGAGATAATCAATTTTTAACATAGTTAATTATGATGTTTAGTTTATGTTTAGAAAGATAGAAAAGTAATTTTTAAAATATATATATTTTTTAAATTATCTTATCGACCAATTTTAATCATATTAAGATAATAAACCATGAAAATAGAAACCATTATTAAGAGGGCAGGTATGATTAAAATTATTAAATCAACACATTATGTTTTATATTTTTTACTAATATATAATAGAAAAATTAGATCATTTTAAAAATATATATTACTTTATAATAGATTTATTAGATTTTAAATTTTATTCATACAGAATAAGAATTTAAAACTTTTCATATTCACACTCCTCTTTTATTTTAATTTTTTTCTTTTCATATTTTCTCTTGAGTTCAACCTTAATTAAGATATTTGATATAATTTAAGATGGCGTTGAAGGTAATAGGTCATAAACTTAACATTATTTTCTTAGGTTTTTTTAGCGATAAAAGTCAATGTTTTTCTCAAATGATTCTAGTTAGGATTTTTTTCATTAACATTAATATTTTTTTCCCAATTGATGTTAAATATGATTTTTTTTTTCTATGAAGACATAGATAAGAACGCAAGTCAATGTTATTTCTCAATCAATATTAATAAACTTTTATTGATCAAATGGTGATTTAGGTTTAGAAAGAGAGGGTTTCTAGGATTGGAAATACATATTTGATTGTGGATTGACTCGCTTTGTATAAGCTTGTCACGCGTTTAATCCGCAAAATGTGAGTTAGATTGGTTGACACAAAGAGTGCAAACTCATTTCATTGACTCATTCCGTATAAGAGGTAGTATGTGGATGGATTAGTCCACGTAAAAAAAATATATTTTTTAAACTAAAATTTCATTAATTATAAACAAATATTTCTGTTACTAAAAAATTAAAATTTCGTATTTGTTTTAATTTATTTAATTAAGATAAAAAATATAAAGGCATTCAAGTACGAAGATTGTTAGAAAGACGTAATTAAAATTTTATTTTACATATATTCAAGTACGATGATTGTTAGAAAGACGTGATTAAAAGTAATTAAAATTTTATTTTACATATATTTTCCTTCTATATGTATGTAAATGTATAAAAGTATCTTATCAAAAGTTTTGCTACAAAATATATTAATGAAATATCTTCTTTATATTATTTTTTTATTAACAAATTTTTAATGTAAAATTCTCCTTAAAAGATGATTAAAATAAAACATATTTTTTTTAGTACATTAATTTTTTTAACTAAAATAAAGATCACACTTAAAATAATAATATATAAGTATTATATAAGTTTTTCTGTAAAAATTAAAATAATTATTTTTTTTATTTAGATGAGTCAACGAAACAATTCATCTCGCCACTAAAACTCGCGCGTAAATTATAAAACTCTTTGTTTAAATGTTACATTAGATTACTAGCAAAAGAAACAAATACTTTTTACTTTGTTTAAACATAAAATGGATATAAACCTCTATTATTAAGCAAAACTCTAACATGATATATATATATATATATATATTTTTATTTTTTTTTATTTTTTATGATTGAAATTATAGTATTGTCTTTTGTCAACTCATATTTTGATCTCAATAATTAAAATAAGAATTATTGTGATAGAGTTAAAAATAGATGGGCCCTTATGGATTTATGTAATTCAATTCAACTAACTAGACTTGACTCAAGAAAAAAAGAGAGAGATTAGATTGATTTTTCACAGGATTTGATTGAAATTGATTTTTAGAAACCTAATTAATTAAGTCGGATTGACGAGCATCAAATTCATCATACCTAACGCAATTATAAATATAAAAACATTCAATTCGTTATTAAATAAAAAACACTATTTTATTATAGAATAATTTTAATATGATCTTACAATAACTCTTTTTTTTATTATTATTATTTTGATAAAAAAAATAATCTCATGTCTGTCCCGAATAAAAATACGCTTATCTTTATGCTATATATTCTTTTATCAATAAAAAATAAATTAATTAAAAGGAATACTTCAAACCCAATATTTCCATGCTACATGTAACAAAGTTTGAGCCTTTTCTCTGATTAAAAAAAAACTTGAGCTTTAATTATAGGATTTTACTAATGTATATTTTTATTTTTTTTCATTTTTATCCTTTCTAATAAAACATATTAACATTTTCATCTTATTTATATGTTATTCATATTATCACGATTACGAATTTAAGATAATTTAAAAATTTCAAAATAAATAAGACAAATAATATATAAGTAAATTAAAATTTTAAATGAAAAGTGGTATCATTTTTCATGAGTTTACTTATAATTTTTTATTACTAAAGCTCCCTGTGTCTCTTACTAAAAGAATTTAAGAATTACTTATCATATCTACAATTTTTTTTTTCTTTTCCATTCTTTCTTCTTTTCACTTGGGTAATCCAATTATTCTACTGTATAATATATAATATTACGTTATATACAGAAAAAAAACACTCATTTACAACCTTTCAATATTTCTTCATCTTTTCATATCATTCATATTTGATTAAAATATTATTTCTTCGTACACTTTTAATTATTTTAATCTGGTTGGATTACCAACGTATGTATAATTTTGTTGAATGAGTTGCACAGTAGGTTTGTGAAATTGTTTATTTATCAGAGAAAGAGATATGAGAAAAAGAAAAGAAAAGTGAGTTGACTTGATCAAAGTGAGGAACGTGGCGACGCAAACCTAAGCATACATCATACGGTTGTTGTACTTCCATCATACGTCACTTACAAGTGGCCCGTCCACTCCGCTCTTCTCTCCCTTCTCATCCGTGCATCCTCTTTCCTTTCTCCATATAAACCCAACCACTCTCTTCTTTTCCACCATTCAATCTATTCTCTTCCCCAATTACTCTCACCATCTCTCTCTCTCTCTCCCTTCTCACACACCATATAATAAAACAACACAACAAGAACAAGAAGAAGAAGAAGAAAAGGAAATTCTGATATCATTATTGTTGCTGTAGTTCTTTTATTTGTACAAGATGATGTACGAGCAACAGCAACGTTTTCAGCAGCCCATGTCTGTGAAGGTGGATGTGAGGAAGAAAACGGAGAGAAGCAAAGGCACAGAGGAAGAGAGGCTTGAAATAGTAGACTTGAGTGGCATGTCCCTCGACTCCCTTCCTAACCCCTCTCTTAATTTAGCCACCATTTGCAAGTTGGACCTCTCCAATAACAATCTCCAGGTAATTAACAACACACCACAACACAAACTCATGCATTACATCTTTTTCAGACCTTAATTATATTTTTAAACTTCAATACCAAATAATGCTTTTCTCTTCATCTCTTTCCTTCTAATAAACTCCATTTGAGGTTCTCATACATATGTACAGAGGGTTAGTTGTTAGTTAAGGCCCTTTAATTTCTGGGTTTTCAGGTTAGTTTTTCTACAAACATAGGAACTTTAAAAATAATATGATGTTTGATAGCACAGAGAATGATATAAGTTAATATCATCTTCCTCCAACTATATAAATGAAGAGTGTCAATACAACTTGGTTTTCCTTTTCTTTTTCTCAAAGTACAGATAATAAAAGGAGAAGCTACTTATCAGATATTATATATACTTTGTTTCGAGTTGTATTTGGAGTATATATATACATATTTCTTTTCACCTTTTTTCTTATAATCCTTGATCCCATTTTAGATTATAATTTCTTTGAACAGACATTTATGTAATAAAAACAAGGTCACAGATGTCGTTAAAAGGGAAAAAAAGACAAAAAAATTACTATATAATAAAAAATAGTGTTGATGTCTTTTCTACTCAAACGTGTACGTGCTGTCGTACATTAATAGATGTCTGGTCATGTACACGAATAAAAACAAAAGATAACAAGTTGTATTAGGCAATAATATTCTTTAATTTTATTTTGATTTAGATTAAGACTTTTGAACAATTATTATAAACTATACCCTTTATTTTATCAATGAAAAATACTATTGTTTTTTAATTTTGTCTTTAACTTTAATAAGTCTTAGTAGCTAGTTTTACCTTCCTTACAGTGTACCCTGTGGTTGCCGCCATAAGCTATAGTTAATTAGTTAGCTAGCCGACATAACTTATTTAATGAATCCTATGTGACTGTCTTCATGTTGATGTTTAAGAAATAGTAGTGTAGTTTATTTTTAATTAACATTTGATTTTAAATATATTCTGACAGAATATACCAGAGTCCTTAACAGCGAGACTGCTGAACATGGTGGTGTTGGACGTGCACTCCAACCAGCTTAGGCACCTTCCCAACTCCATTGGCTGCCTCTCTAAACTCAAGGTTTTGAATGTCTCTGGCAACCTCATCGAATACCTTCCCAAAACAATTGAAAATTGCAGGTTCACCATTTTAACATCTCTTTCTACTTTTTCCTAAAACATTACTTAATTATATGATTCATGGGATAATAAGGTTGGCACAATCCCGTGCAAAGAAGGTTACAGAGAGAGGAAAACAAGAAACCGTGTTTTAATTAAAACCAATAATTGATCATATGTATGTTTTCAATTTAAAATTTATATTAGTCAAATCTAATAACAGTTGAATAATAAATTTAACTAATTAATTCTAGACATAAACATAGAGTCATACACTTCCCCACCTTCACGTTAGTCAAACAACACATAGTGCACAAAACAGTCCTAAGCACTTGAATAACTTGCTTTCCATGCTATGATGAGGTTTAATTTCTGTGTGTGTGGGTTTTTTTTATTTTATTTACTTCATCTGTTCTTGATACTAGCTAGGGCATCGAGGATATGCCGTAAGAATAATGAAATCCTACATCATGAGTAGATTTGAAAGCGTTATAAGTAATTGATTATTAAACATGCCACTGACAGCTAAGGAATAAGCTTAAAAATATACCTACCAATTTAATAAGATATATGTATAAGGATAATATAAGAAATAGAAAGTATAAAAAAAAGTATTACCTTAAATATATTTAAACTTTATTCAACATACACGAGTCCTTATTCTATTTAGAAAATCAACCGTAGAAAATAGAATTTCTAAGCATTCATTGTGGGCCGTTGTCACAAATAGCGGGCAAAAATAAAAATTCTCCATTTTCTTTGGGCGTCATTATTACTTAATTGAGTAGCATAAAATCAACAAAAGATGGAGGACACCAGGCTAATGAAAAATTCTTAAATAAAACAAAGGGAGAAAAAGTCAATCAATAAGTGATAATTCCGTGGAAAACCATTATTCTTCCAACCAGTTTTTACAAGAATAGTATTCGATCAAACATCTTTTTCCTAGCTCCAAGAATCCACCGGACATCATCATCAAACGACAAATAGACAATAGATATTTGCATACCCACGTTCAAATGAAAGCAACAATCCAATAAAAAAATCAATAACCATATAATAGGTAGATTTCTTTTCGGATGTTATTTGTTTCAATCAGGAAGTTTTGAGATCGTGTTTTTTTTTCTACTGTTGGTAGATGTTATGTTGTTGGGAGGGTGTGAGGTTTTGATAACAATATTTGGTGTTAGTTTTATGTTTATGCTTCTTGGAGTAATAGGGTTTTAGAGATGTTATAATTTAATATTATCGACTAAGTCACACAAGTCATTACTGTAATTTCTGGAGACATGCATGCATGAGTTACGTTAGTATAAATGGAGTTATTGACCAAACTAGAGTAAGCAGCGCGACAAACAAAATCAAAATCAACTACCAACACGCATCAGCGATATGTATATGTAGTTCACAGACAACCTTAAATATGCAGTTAACTGTTTGGTGCTTGATCTATAGTTATGAAAAACATTTTTGTTAAGAAAGGTTAAAAAAAATGTGATTATCATTTTTGTGACTAATTAAAACATTATGACTTTCGAATTGCAGAAGCTTAGAAGAACTGAATGCGAACTTCAATAAGTTGATCCAGCTTCCAGAGAACATAGGGTACGAGCTGACAAACCTGAAGAAGCTATCAGTGAACTCGAACAAGCTGGTGTTCCTTCCTCGCTCGACCTCTCACATGACCGCTCTGAAGATTCTGGACGCGCGTTTGAACTGCCTGAGGTCTCTCCCAGAAGATCTCGAGAACCTGATAAACCTAGAAACTCTGAACGTGAGCCAGAACTTCCAGTACCTGGATTCTCTACCCTACTCGGTGGGGCTCCTCCTCTCCCTAGTGGAACTAGACGCCAGCTACAACAAGATCAGATCCTTGCCGGACTCCATCGGGTGCCTCAAGAAGTTGCAGAAGCTGAGCGTGGAAGGGAACCCTCTGAGTTCGCCGCCACCGGAAGTGGTGGAGCAGGGGTTGCATGCGGTGAAGGAGTACCTGTGCCAGAAGATGAACGCGGGCCATCAGAGCCCCACGAAGAAGAAGTCGTGGGTGGGGAGGCTGGTGAAGTATGGCACCTTCAATGGACTCAACAGCAGAGGTGGAATCCGGGAGGAACGTGAAGCGTTCATCATGCCTGATTACAGACCAATCGATAGCCTTGCTTCGCCGCGCTACACCGGCATGTTCTCGACTCGTCGCCTCTTCTCACCCCGCAATTACTTCACCAACTGAGCCGAACGTCGCCGTTTTGCGCTACGAGTAAGATCATTAGTTTTGATTGATTTCACTGCATCGTTATGTTTACGTTCCACCGACTTGGGAACCGTGGTGGGGTCTTCAGACTGTGCAGTAACCCCTTTTGCTTCATGGATGGACAGGATCTATTAGATTTAGTTCCAGACTACTGTAAGCAACTACTGCATATATATGCACACACATATATATGTAATAGCTATAACCTCGCTCTGGTCTGTAAATAAACTTCCTGCTTTTCTGGCCAATGTGTTAGTGTGTGTTTGCTTGATTCCAACCACACTTTCTAATACATTTCAACCCAAAAGCATATCTCACATTAATTCTAGTGCCAACTCTCTAAATTCGCCTCCAAAACACATACTTACCATATAACCAATAATGGTACCTCTATCATCAAAACTAGCTATGGATCATTTACTGCTGTGCTTCCACATGCACCCTGTTTTCAAGATCAATTCAAATAAATATGATACTCTCTAGTACATTCCGTTATTAAATATCTCATGAAAAAAGATTAACCTTTTATTGATTCCAATGCAAACAAATAATGCTGGAAAGCCAACGGCACCACAGTAAATATTAGGAACATAAAAGAAAACAAATCAGGTTAAAATATTTTATTATTCAGCGTGTCAAATCCAAAAATGAATGGGAAAGCCGAATGATTAATCGCATAGACTAACCAGCCAACCAATACACTGACAAAAGTTTTGGTGACAATTTGAACTAACACCCAAAAACTAGAGAGATGCTCTTAATGTTATAAAGCAATCCTCCAGCAATGTGAACAGAGTGAAATTTGGATAAGCTAAACATGCCTTGTCTTAGGTTCTCAAATATTAAGACTCCGAATTAAGAGAAAAAGAGAGATGTAATCTGCAAGGGCAGGGTATCAGATTTGGGAGAAGTCTCTTTTGGTGGACAACTTTGGATATAGTTGGTTGAGAAAGATTTGTTGATAAATATATAGTGTACATATAGAAGCTTTTTTATACATGGTTGTGGTTACATCTTGTAACAATTAGATAGAATTAGTCACGTCATTCGGTATTATGGTCTAACGATCGGGTAATAAATCACATTAAAGGATAAATTGATAATAAATGTTAAGTAAAAATACATCTTATAAATTAAGATAACCTTCTAACAAATTCGGACTACACCGCCAAATCAACTGAACACTCTGAGATATTAGCTAATACTGATTTATTGAAGATATGCATCAGATACAATCCATGAGTCAAATAGTCTACTATCAAACACTATGAATAAACCTTCTATAGAAAAGTAATGTACGATTTTATCAGTTTTACATCATAAATCTAGAGTACTTAATCGTCGGAAAATTTATCACCAAACACTAAGGAGCTAAGGAATTGAAGGATTGGAGTCTGAAGGAGGGAAAGATATGAAGAACTGAAGCACGAAAAAGGAACAACCGAACACAAAAGAATGATGCACGAAAAAGGAATAACCGAACATAAAAGAGTTACGTACTGCTTAATCTCAAATATTATCTAAACTCACTTAATTTATACAACTATACATATCTTATTTATTATATGTATATAAAATTAAAAAAAAGAGAAAAAGAAAAAGAGAAACAAAGAGATTTTTAATGTTTTGCTTTGCCAAGGGAAAAATCCTTTTATACACTGTGCCGCCCCTTATTAATAGAACTTGATAGATTGGCAATCACTTGTTTTTCTTCTAAATTTCTTTACGATCAACCATACTATTATTTTAATAGTTTTTATAGTATTTAATTATAAATATACCATTTATTATCTATATTTATTTTTAAACGTATTACATGAAAAGTTGTATACACCTCTATGAATTTTTAAAATATAATTTTCCCTTTCTCATTAAATTGGTATATTTTATAAGAGAAAAATATTATAAAAAATAAATTTATAATTAATTAATTTATAAATTTATAATTTATAATTTACAAAAATGCTGGTCGCTAATTTGGTTCCTGAAATTTGGTGACCAAATTGTCTGCGACCAATTTAGCCACCGAAATTTCAGTCGCAAATTTGCGACTACTTTATAATTCGGTCGCTAAATGCTTTGCGACTAGGGTTTTCGCTTTCATCTTTATTTGGTGGCTGTTTCGGTCGCAGATATGTTTAGTGACCGATTATAGTACTTTTAGCGACCGAATTTAGTGGTCGCTAAAAGTAATTTTTTTTGTAGTGTAAATAATATAAAAAAATTGATTAAAATGATAGTATTGAAATTTATAAATGTAAAAAAAATAATGGATTGTTAATATATTATAGATATTTATCCTCTTAATTAAAAGACCCCAATAACTATCCTGAACATCAGATTGTTCCTTTGCCTCCTATAGTAGATCTTTACTTTTGAACTTCTTACTTTCCAAAACATTGTTTCATCATGTACATTATCCAATGTTTTTTCTCTCATGACAAACTCAAAGCATTAATGGATACAATCAAAATCAAAATAATATACATGACACATTTAATATCATCAGTGGAAAATGTGTCAGTTAATTTTATATTTTGATTTTAAAAAATTTGAAGTAAAAAAAAGTACACTTATATATTTTTTATGTTGGACGTGTTAGAAATAATGTACTAGGAAATAATATATTCCAATAGAAGCACACCAAAACATAAAAGAGCAAAAATATAAACACAAGTATTATAATTGAACCTTGTAATTTATTTCATGAAAATTTTATAAGCTAGTCATTTATTTTTTACATGCAAGGTGGTGTGAACGGTATGAAATATATACTATAGGTGAGACTAAGGTGAGTCACAGTAACATAAATATGAATTTTCAGCAGTTTACACAACTTAGGCTTTCTTCAGCTGCACATAGGGTTTGAGGATGTATGTGGGTTGCTATAATTGGAGATTTGTGGAAGCAAAAGAATATGATAGTCTTTAAGAATGGTAGAGTGGACCATTTAGAGATTTTCATGTTGGCACAACTAAAGGTTTTGGTCATGGATTACATACAAAGAGAAGTTGGCTGAGTTCACATATTCTGAGTGGTGTATGGAGCCTATGCCATGCCTAAACTTAGCTAATAAGAAAATACCATATTCAACAGTTTTTATCAGCTGAGTTCTATGCTCCTGGTATAGGTTAAGGCAAAGTAAAAGAGGACGATGTGTGATAGAAACATAATTTGATTCCAGTGGATTATAATTGCTTTCACTGATTTGTATTTGTAATGTGTTATATTTATGTGTTCTATTAGTTCATATAAGTTGGGGAAAGTTTGCAGGGTATGTAGGAATATTTGAATGCCAATACTTATAGGTTTGGATATGCAGTAGTGACAAGCCATTGATGAAGCATACATTGGACATGTTTGTTTGGCAATAGGTTTTAAACGTGCAGAGGTGGAAACAAATAAGGGTAATTGCAACTCTCTTTGCCTCATTAGTGAATACAAGAGTTTATAGTAAAAAATGACCTATCCTTCTAGGTGGTGATGCATTTTGGAACAATTCTTGGAGATGCAGATTCTTGGTGGTGCTATGTCTAGAGGTGTCAGCCCCTAAATATCTCTGTCAGGGCAATTTCAAGAAACAGAGAAGCAATATCTTTAGTGTTCAACTGCTTGTTAGAAATATAGGCCTTAAACAATAGGGGTGAATTGTTTATAAAATATTTTCACAAATATTGAAGGTAGATTGAAAGATAATGAAGAACCAATCAATTAGAAATCAGTTCAGCCAATTAAAAAATTGTTTTTAGTTTGATTGCAAAAAAATCAACCTGTTGTTTTTGCGAAACAACTGATTGTTTATACCAGCAATTTATAAAATCAAAGCTAAAACAATTTTAAAGAGAGTAAGGATAGAGAGATTAACACAAAATGTTTGGTTCACTCTTTACCAATAGCTATATCCAGTCCTCAAAAACCACTGAGAATTCACTAAGTAATCAAACCTTTATTACAAACAACACACCAAAGTGGTGATCTTGAACCCTTCAAGAACACACACCACCTTTGACAAACAACACACAGTTTTCAGAACAACCTCTGAAACTGCACAACACCAAGTCACACAAAGTTACAGTGATCAAGAAAGAAATGAATAAAGTACACCTGGGTACAATCAAATATTAAAGTATAGAGAATATAGAGAATCCTATTCCACACTTGAAAATGATCCAAAGCATTTTGAAATCTTGAAAAACTGATTTTGATTAAACTCTCTTCCTTAGTTAATGACCAGGAGCGTAAAACAACTTATTTAAACTCCAATCAGATGGTCAAAGCATTTAATTCAAGAACCAAAAACAATTTGAATCATTTAAAATATATTGAAACAGCTTAACAAAATCTTGTTAAGGTTTTTAGAAAATCAATCGATTGAAATCACGAATCAACTGGTTGAATTGACTTGACAACAAAGTCAAACAAAGTCAAGTTTTTCAAATTTTTTTCAAAATCCACTAAGTGTAAAAAAGTCGGTTGAATCGACATTTCAATAGGTTGATTTTTCACTTTCTTTAGAAACATATGTTTTTCAAAAGGATTAAGATTTATTTGACCTTGGATCATCACAAGGAGTGAATTAACAAATTCAACTCATATCATATGGTGACATGCTCATAGTGAAGGGATTAGGACCACTGTTTATGGTGTTATCTTATACTATCAAATCCTCATTATTATTAGTGTTGATGATGTGTACACCAAGCCATTGACAATGGACTACAAGCGCTTTTTACCTGGACAAGCAAGTTGCATGTCAACCTTGAACCTATTCATTTTATAGCTGCAAAGGTTTTTTAAGTGGCGTTGGGGTATACTATATAATTTGTGCAGCTTAAAGCCTACTGCATAATTCTGCAGCACAAACTAATCTTTTTTAAAATGCTATGTTCAATTCTGTTTTTTTTGTTGTAGTTTATAAATCTGAAAATATGATGGAGAGGTTGTAGGTACTTGTATAAGGGTTGGAACACCCGTAAAGTGTTTTTTTTAATTTAATTTGTTTATTCTTTGTTGAAGAAGAAAAACAAATTCAACTACTTATAGACACATACACAACCAACAACAAGGATCTTCATGCATTTCACTTGAATTTGAAGACATCAAAGCACCTTGTTCAACAGTGTTGCCACGGGTACTAAATCAGCTAATTTGGTAATTATGGAACTGTAATGATTTAAGGTGGATATGGTAAGTGAATATTTTGACAGTAGTCTCAATCTCAATGCTTTGCCAGTGAAATGATGTTGGAAATATTCTTCTCAGGTGGTGTAGGGGCTTGTAAGCAGGTTCTTGGGTGTGATATAGAGATTTCATATTGGGAGGTATGCTGCTACTCCTATATGGACTTTTTCTTAGTCCATTTTTGTATTTATTCTGTCAGTGTTTTGTATATGGGTTGGATTATTCCTTAAATGCTTCAATATATTTAATTTATTCATTATCAATAAAAAAAGTGCACTTATAATTCTTGTAAAATTAGTCTTTTTATTTAAAATAAAAAATATTTAATAGCTAATATTAAATACAAATTTAGAAATTAGTTAATAAATTTAGTTGCATCTCAATCCTCTCAGGATGTATTTTTTTTTCTAGTGCCAAGTTGATTTTTGTGTCATCCTTTTATATTGAATTAATGGATTGAAGTCACATTAGTGGATACAAGTCACATAAACCACATTGCTTGCATGGTTTCTTGAATCTCCCGTTACCCAGGAACATTACAGTGATGAGAAACTGACTGCCCTCAGTTCCCGCGCATTACAATGCTGGAAATCATATAAATCCCCAACAATGGAGTCAGCATCGCGAAAGCCAAACATTTTTTTCTCCTCACACATCTGAGAACGAAGGTTTTAAATGAATCATGTGATGTGGTCCATCAAACTATTCATTATCAAAAGAATGTTTGCCGTTCTGTTATTTGGCTTATCTTGTGCTTCTAAACTGTGGACTCTACTTTTGACTTCAACCTAACTAAAACCAAGATTTGGTTGTAGACCTTTGTCTTCCATTAATTTTGACACTTGTGCTACCTGATTCCACCAACCAACTCTTGCATACAGATTCCCAAGCTGTTGAAGTGTTGCTGAGCATAGCCACTGATCATGGTGTTCCATGTGATAACATCCCTGCCGTACATATTTTCAAATATGTTCAATTCATCATCAATTTAATTGCCCCACATTTGGAATACATGAAAATGAGAGCATTATCATTGTGGAGGTGACAATGAAAACCCATGTGAATTATTTGACAATGAGCACATGTCCCATGTCCCAGTTCTCCACTTGCCCATTTAAGCACTTAGAAGACTAGTGTATGTAAAATAATTTGGTCTGAAATATGAACCCCTCATTTGATGGAAGCTCCAAACACATGTCAACATGCCAGTCTTTTACAAACCCAGCAATAATTGATGCCCATGAACTCACAGGAATTTCTTCAAATATGTGGTGTGCATCACTCAACAAGGCACTCCTGTTGTACAAACTTATAACAGAGGTTCCATCATAAACATAGCAATGAACCCAGTTGTCATTGCTGAACAGTGATATTGATTTCCTCATCAAAGGTTACTCTTGGAGCCTTGGACCCTCCTGAGCTCACTCACATCTTGTGACAAGAAGCACCCATATATTTACCTTGTTCCTTGAGTAGAACAGAGGAGTAAATAGTCACTTCAGTTTTAGTCATAAGAATGCCAAGAGGAATGACAAGATGCTTATATTTAGAATGCATGAAATTTCTTTAAAAAGAAAAAAAGATAGAAAATACGAAAATTGTATATGAAATGTATGTAAATAAAATAGAATCCACATTATATAATTTATCTTCAACCTAATCGAAAGAAGATGAAAAATGCAGTATTGCTATGTTTCTTTTGAGAAGTTTTAGTACTTCCAAAGAAAATTAAAAAAAAAAAACTATTTTTTACAAGTTAAAATTAACTTTTATATAAGTTAAAAAATATATAAAAATTATATAATACAAATTAACTTATATATAAATTAATTTTAATTTATTGAGTAATTAATTGTAATTCTTCATTTTTCTTTTTTAAAAGTAGTTATGAAAAAAAATTGTGCAAACAAAGTTGTGATTAGTTTCCTAAATACTTTCAAAGTTTAATGTCACAAGTAAATACATGTAAAGTGATTATGTTGTGAAATGCAAGAATATAATTAATCATGAAAATAATTTGTAAAGAAATTTAATAATCATTTCCAAGTAAGTAAAATGATTAATTATGGAAATAATACGTTGTAACGAAATAATCATTTGCAATGTTATGTAAGTGAAATAATTAATTACGCTAAATTTAATGTATATAGCAGTCTTGCACATTAAAACATAATTATTTAATCCTTAAACATAATTAATATTTAACTGCGCCCTTAACCAAATCTATTAATTTATACCATGATTGTTTAATTAAGGTAATTACAAAATCAATTAACTTATGAATAATTAGTCTAACAGTCCTTTAACATCAATCATGATCAGTTATACGAGTATAACCCCAATCATGTGAAATTAAAAAACTCAAACAAATTTAAAACTAACATATTCATTTAATGGGCGTTAGTTACATCTTTTCATACAAAAATCACCATTCCTGTTATTTATAAATATTAAGAAATCTAAAAATATATTTAGTTGATGAAAGTACTCTTGAGAATAATTATATAAATTTCTTAGAATTAAAGAGTAAAATGATATTCTTGTAAAAGAATTTAATTATTTATCACATCAAAGAGTAGGATTACGTTTATATTATATATAATAAAACAATCAATTCCAAAAAGTTAAAACTTTCACCTCTCGAACCATTTCATGGCAACTTGGTTGAAAAGAAATTCCAAAAAATATGGTTTAATAAGATTTTTTTTTTAAATACAAATCAAACGTGAGAAGTATGATCAGAAAATAATATAACTATTAAAATAAAAGATAAAAAATTGAAAATAATATAACTATTAAAATAAAAGATAAAAAATTGAAAATAAATCAAAACTACAGATTTTTGAAATTAAAAAACTAAAACGGTGAGAAAAAATTGCAAATAAAAATAAAAATTAACTATCATTATTTTAATATTTTTGGAAAATAAAGTTTCATAAACAATTCAACTTTCATAAGAATTAAAAAAATACATTAAAAAATGTGAAACATACATACCCATTTTGTAATAAATTTCAATTAATAAAAAAGAGGGTGGACATTTTTCTTGGTAAAGTGTTTGGTGAATGACCTCTGCCGTCACATTGATTGGGTACATGGGACGACACCGTTTTTGTCAGATAAACAACAGAACAATGTTAAATGTCTTGTCATGTGAATATTAAGGGTTCGCCGACAGCTGCCATTCTCCGCCATCACCGGCACAATCCACGTGTCCATCACCCTTTTTCTTGCAAACTTTTGTCTCTTCTGTTCATCTTCTCCTTTGTATTCATTCTTCCTCTCCGAAACCAAGTGCCATTGTTACTTCCTCTCTTATTTAGCCTCCCCCATTTCCTTTCTCAGTATTACCCTCTTCTCAAAATGTTTAATTTCTTACTTAGAAAAGAAACTCGAAAGATTCTCAAGCGCAAAGATAGCGATGCTGGGGAAAGAGGTACTCTATGCACTCTACATTCCTTTCTTTTTACAATATTTGAGTTCCACAATGATTCAACTTTTCTCCGTTTAACTGGGTTTCGGCTTTATCAATTACTGCTTTAAGATTCGACACTGTAAATATGTAGCATCGGATTATTCTCCGTCAACTTTTCATTGTTTACAGCAACTCTGAGCCTTTTCAGAATACTCAACTTCTCACACTGTTTACTCTATTTTCACATTCATTGTTGAAAGTGTAATCACGTGCAAAAATGGGTCTGGGTTTGGGACTTCCATTTTTGCAAGACCTTTCGGTCATTTTCATATTGTACTGTTTCTTTTTAATCCTTTGGTGCTCATCAGAATACAAAGCACTAGTTCTCTCAATTTACTTCAAGCATGTATATTCATGGATACTTCTCCAATGCAAATAGGCTAAGTATCCAATCTTGTAATTTTTTTTATGAAAAATGAATATAATTTACGTTAGACATATAATATAGAAACACAGAACCATTCTGCATTAATGAACCAAAAATAAAAATTGTTGCCTTTATAGATGATTTCAACAAAAGAAGGAGAATTGATAGTATATTTTTTTAAATGATAGGAAGTAATTTATGATGACAATGACAATGATTATGATTTTTGTTTTCAAAAATGTTAAAATAATACATTTTTAATTTAGATTGGAGAAATACAATTATATATTTATTATACTTTCTGAATTTTTATGCATATATAGATATAACATAGAAACACGGAAGCATTGTCCATGAGGAACCAAAAATAAAAATTGTTCTCCTTACATCAAAAGAATGTGATTGATAGTACTATTCTTTCTTATAATGAGAAGGAATTTACAATGATAATGGTTTACGATTTTTGTTTTTAATAATGTCCAAAAATACATTTTTAATTTGTATTTACAGAATAGTAATTGTATATTTACCTATTATATATATTTATTATGTATCGTCTCATATATTTTTAGAATAATCAAATCGTTACACCGATACGATTTGGTATGCATAGAGTACTTTAAATAATTTTGTTTTAGATTTTTGTGCTTGTTTGGATTCAGGTTCCATCATCCAAAATAAGCTGAAATATAAGTTTAAGTAATTTTATAAATGTGAATGGTCACATATTGGTCCCTTGGTGAGAAATAGATTTTCAGTTTAAAAATTGTTTTGATTAAAATTAATATATGTTGGAATGTTTTTATTTTAAAAACTAGTTTGGAGTAAAATACGGTATAAAAATTTTATCCAACACAATTTACTAAAACTGCTTAAAATCAAGTTTGAATCCAGAAGTGATTATGTTGGACTAAACACACGATGATGTACTCAACATTGAAATGTCATTAATATAGATTAAGAAACTTGGTAAAAATTTATATTAAGTTTATTGCCAATTCTTTTAGAATAAAAACATTAATCAATTTTGAGAGCACTCCATCCCAACTTACAGTGATTCTTGTTATTTTTTTAGTCTAGTCACTGGACCTACTTGTATATACTAACTATGAACATTCAAACTTATATTCAAGATCATGTCTTATTCAACCAACTCTGAATTGGTGAATTTTCCTTGGCAATACTTGATACATAAGAATGCGAATCTGATGCATAGTTGATGCTTTACTCTATATCTCCATAAGAAACTTCCCTAATACCTTTCATTGGTCATTGCAGGAAGAGCACTGGAAGACCTGAGAGGCTCACTGTTTAATGAATTTCGTTCCCCTGAAGGTGCAAAACGACAACAACATCGTACATGTGGTCCAGCTGCAGCACTTGTCTTCAATTTTGTAGTAGCAATTAGTATTATCTTCATGAACAAAATGGTTTGTTTACTTTCCTTTCTGTCTGGTTGGACTGTGTTGTGTGTCGAAGTTTCAAATAACCATGGTTTTAGATTTTGATTTCCTTGACTTTTCTTTTCAGGTTCTTCAAACTGTTAAATTCAAATTTCCTATTCTTCTCTCACTAATTCACTATGTAGTGAGCTGGCTCTTAATGGCTGTACTAAATGTGTTTTCTTTGCTTCCTGCTTCTCCTTCCTCAAAATCAACTAAGATGTCTGCTTTATTTACTCTTGGATTTGTCATGTCTCTATCTACTGGCCTTGCTAATGTCAGCCTGAAGTATAATAGGTAACACAACTATGATATTTTTATCAAAAATATTTGTTTCGTTCTCTGAATTTAATATCTATATCTTCAGTATTGGTTTCTATCAGATGGCAAAGATTGCAGTAACACCTTCAATAGTTATGGCAGAATTTGTATTGTATAGGAAGAAAGTTTCTTGGCCCAAGGTAAATGCCTTAACTTTGGCTGGCCATGTAAATTTGATGGGAATAATTAAGAGAGTGTTCAGGGGTTTGTAGAAATAAGAGTTATTTTTTACTATTGATTTGAATTATATGCACATTTTGTGCTATGGTAATCTCCTATACCTTCAACTTAAATAACAGACTTCAAATAGCTAACCCCATCCTTTCATTGTGAAGTGCCTAACCAAAGCGTGTCTAATCACTATTGAATTCCTAAGTCCTGACACCTCTATTGCTCTTGTATGTTTGCGGAAGATAACTGAATGCTTCAGTAGATTTAAACCCATTTCTCATGTCATTACATGTGCTTCTAAGGACCTATGAATGCAGTTCAAAATTGTAGTTCAAAATACAAGTCTAGTAATTACGACTATTGTTTTTGAGATTTATCATTTTACTCGTTTGGTGATCTTTAACATCATGCCAGTTAAAAAGCATTGATTCAATTAGTAAACCTATACACTTTAGCTACAATGATGCTTGCATTGTATGTTTCAGAAGTAAATGATGCGCGTTATTCTCCACAATTGATTCTAGATTTCAGAATTTTCATACTTATCTCATTTGTTTATTTATTTTTTATTATTATTGAAAGGCTAGCTGAGTTGATTTGAAACTTTGCAGGCTTTAGCATTAACGGTGGTATCTATTGGTGTTGCTGTGGCTACAGTGACAGATCTGCAGTTTCATTTCTTTGGTGCCTGTGTTGCACTAGCGTGGATCGTACCTAGTGCTGTAAACAAAATCCTCTGGTCCAGATTACAGCAACAAGAAAACTGGACTGCTTTGGCGTGAGTAATTTGTTTGTTTATTCTTTTGGTCATTAGTAAGTATTTATTAATATCTTTATAGTTTATATTATGTTATGACAACCTCCCAATTCCCAGTGCTGATTTACATACCAATATTTCTTATTTGCTTTATTTGTGGATTGTTCAACAGGTTAATGTGGAAAACAACACCTATTACTTTAATTTTTCTGGCTGCTATGTTACCCTGCTTAGACCCTCCTGGTGTACTTTCCTTTGATTGGAACTTCATTAACACATTGGTGATACTCACATCAGCCATTCTTGGATTTTTGCTTCAGTTATCTGGGGCTTTAGCACTAGGGTAAGGCACATGCATTACCCCCTTTTCAATTGTTGGATATTTTTCCTGTGAAAGATATGGAATTTCAGCGTTTAGTAGAATAGTAGGTGGGTCACTTGTTTAATACTTCAGTAGGTTGTTTTTATCAAATTAAGTGATCATTTACTAATGATCTGACCTCCAATACACTTTTCATGATATTACTTATTCTTTTGGGCTAGGCATGAAGTATGTTGGTAGTCAATATTTCTGTTTTAAATGTTTCATTGTTGACTAAGCATAAGCTTATTTGTTCAGGTGACAGAGTTGTGTCAAGAAGCCTTTAGTAGTATTTGATACCATCTTTGTTTCTCATGTGAATATATTTGCATTTCCCTATAAACGAACAGGTTAAGGGTTCAAAACACTCTTACCATTGTGATTTAAGGGTTACTTTCAAATATTTATACTTTTTTGTGTGCCACTAACATGTTTTGTTTTTAGCAAACATTCCTTTAACATGCTATAATTAGAATATAGCTAGATATATTCTCAAGTCAGATTGTTTTAAACTGTTTGCATTATCGATAATGAGCCAAGTTACCAATAGAGTTGTATAATAAATTATTGGAGTGGCAAACCATCAACAAATCCTCTCGCAATGTACTATAATAGCCATCCTGTGTACTTAGAATCTCAAAATAAGTTTATAGGCATGACAAACTTTGATGGTTATGTGCTAAGCCTAATACTGATGGTACTTTACGGCCAGATGTACAAGTAAACAAGTGTGAAAAGTTTGTGACAATGTTAATGTTAGGTCATTTAAAATTTGTCCTAACCAGATCATTATTAAAGTTCATTAAATTGTATATCTATTTCTATTTTACATTGTTGTTTAGTTAACAGCTACTGGCAAGTTCCTTCATGTATTTTTTCCTTGTAATTTACAGTGCGACATCTGCGGTCTCGCATGTTGTTCTTGGGCAGTTTAAGACCTGCATTATCCTCTTGGGAAACTATTATCTCTTTGGATCCAATCCTGGCATAATCAGTATCTGTGGGGCCTTTACAGCTATTGTTGGTATGTCTGTTTACACTTGCCTTAATCTGAAGCAGCAAAAAGCCAAGATATTTCCTCATCAGACGTCCCTTTTACCAAAATCTAAACTAAGCAAAGAAAATGGCAGTTCCCACAATGAACATTACAGTGCAGAAAATGTCTAACAAAATTTCTAATACTGAATGACACGAGATGATAATTAACCAAGAATTTTTTTTCCTTTTCTGCTGTGATTTCTAGATTCCAATCTGATCATTTCGGGTGGTGATAGTTTATGTTCAAATATAAAATATCATTAAATTATACCAGGATTCAATGGTTCTATCAAAGCAAGTTGGAACCTCATCTGCTCTGTAAATGAATTATTTGTTGGATTCTATCTTGAGTTGCGATTTTTTTTTTTTTTGGCGTATAAAATAGGAGCTACTGTTTCATTTTGTAATTGTCACAGAAAACAGAATTACATTTTTTTTATTATACTCATCCCAGTTTGCTACATCTCATTATGGGACGAGAATAGCGGTTTCTTAATTTCATCTGTACTGAGAATTGAATTATGCAGTCTTCGTAATTTTTGGCTCTGGCTAACCAATGTTGTTAAGAAATCAAGAATAAAATGTTTTGATTGTTATGTTGACAGGGCATTGGAAATCACCGAGGGAATTATTAATAATATTTTATTATAATTTTTTTTATTCTTTAATAGACCCAGAATATTACTTAGCAGTGGTCTTAATTTTTTTAGTTTAATTCACTTAGTGAAAAATGTTTTATATTGTGAATCAGTAGTAAATAATTGATATAGTTTAAAAATTTATTGTTATAAAAATGAATAAATTTACTATATATGTCAAATGAATAGTATATTTTTGTTTAATGAACTTGAGAGCATCTATTCATTTTGGTTTTTTTATTGAGAAAAAATAAAATGAAAAATGATACTATTACGATCCTAAAAATTGTATACAATTGTCGATGTGATAAATTTAAATATAAATATATATAATAAAAGACAAATTTGTAATTAAATGATATGAAAAATATTAAAATAATAATATTGAAAGTTATAATGTGACTTATAAGAAATATAAATTGTCAACATATAATTACTTAAATAAAATTAATAAAAAATTAACAAAATTAGATATTTAAAGGATGTCTTAATTCGTGTAAAAAAAATTAAAGGCAATCCTCTAAAAATACAACATGTTAATCACATCCTCATATGGCATATAACCCACAAACAAGAAGAAGAGGCATTCTTGTTGAAAAGACAAAACTCTTGTTACAATTTTTGAAAACTTGATGTTAATCGTCGTTTCCAATATTTCCATGCTCCAATCCTTTTGATTCCTCCATCTCCTCCTTGAGAGAAAAGGCTTTGTATTTTGTTGTGTTTTGCTATTAGTACTAGTCATGCATTCCTATAATCAAAACAACAAAGACAGACAAGAGAAACTACTTTCTCTATGTATGATGTTAAACATTCATAACATACATAAAACAGTCCAAACTGCAAGACAATTTTCCAGTTGAGGATGTGACATGCATAGAAGAAAATAATATGTATAGGTGCATAATCAGTGGTTTTGTAAGGACATGAGGTAAGATGGGCTAAGGGACTAATCTAAATAACTAAAATTAATAGATTTTATCTTACTACTCCCATAATATGAATAAATAATGTTATTCTTGTGTCTCCATTGAACTCATATAATTGTCATCCACATACCTTTCCATACCCGATTTTATGATGAAGGCAAATTCTGGATATTAAATTATTCAAAGTTCTTTTTTGGATTATGGCCATAACCTTATTACACCAACCCAAATATTACACATATTTCAAATTCGTCATGCCTTCCTACACCTAAAAAACAAATTATTTGTATCTTCATCTTCCCTACCACACATTACAAAAAAAAAAAACTTTCAACCACAACTCTCTCCTAACCAAATTCAATATGGATGTATAGATTAAATCCTACTCATCAAACAATTAACTTGGTTAACTTCCCAATCATACCAATTTCTTCTCCATTGTAGATTCTAAGTCCATGTATCATTCATCCATTACCCCAAGTCACCTAATTTTCCATCTTTATTAATATGGTTATTATATAACCTTGGGTAAGAATCTGCCAAACACATATTCCATTACCATTTATCATGTTAAAAGCTAATTTCTCCACAATTACCTACAATCCACAATTACCTACAACCCAAACCAGATTATTTTCAAACCAATTTTCATGTTTTTCATCATTAATTGTCTTTCTTATATCTCTCCACTCCATCACCTTGATTCCTTTTTATCTCTCTCCCGCCTACCCATTTCTCTCCAACCACCATATTTTAACTCCAAAATATCTTTTCATAGTCCCTCATCTTCCATACCAAGTCTTGATCTCCACTTTCCAAGAAGGGCCATATTGAACAATTTCAAATCCCTAATACCTAAACAGAGGCAAAGTTGTAATAGATTTTATTAAGCATATCCTTCCTGCAAAAGATAAGTGATTACCCTTCAACTTAACTAATCTATTCCTAATTTTTTTCTACCACCTTTTTCCAAAAATATACCCTCCTAGGATCTTTTCCAATTCGTATACCAAGGTAAGTAAAAAATAGATTCATAATTGCACAGTTAAGGAGGCATAGAATGTTTGCAACACATTTTCCTCTCACTAGATCCCTCTAATATTTGTTTTAGCAAAATTAACTTTCAAACCAAAAGAAAGCTCAAAGCACCTTAATATGCTCTTAGGTGCTAGTACACTTTGTATACTTTGTTCACGTACAAACAGTGTGTCATCAAAAAGTTGCAACATACACATCTGTAATTCCTTTATACCTATATTGTCACCATTTGACAAATTATTTTGTTTTTCTATTCTCACTTAACCTCTTAGACTTTCCACCAAAATCAAAAATAAGAAAGGAGTCAGTGAATAGATATAGTAGACGATTCTAGACACTCCTTTATCCAATTGATCCACTATGCATAAATTTAATCTATGTAAATTATGGAATAGAAATTTCCACCTAATAAAATCATAAGTTTTATTAAAATCCACTTTAATCAAAACACTTTATGATCTCATTGACAACCAGAACACTCTCTAGATGCCGCCTTCCTTCCAAAAATATTGTGTGTGTTTTATCTTTGACTTTATGCAAACCCTTTTTAATCCAATAGACAAAATTTTGCCACAATTTTATACATACCTCCAACTAGAAATATAAACCTGAATTCATCCTAGGACTGTAAACTTTCAAACTTAGAACCAGCACCATGTTTTTAGCACATTTTTTTTAGTAGAATGGGTTTTCTAAACGTACACTGTATGAACCTTGAATTTAGTATTTCTATTGTTTTTTTTTTTGTCAATTGTGATTAAGCAATTAACTTATGTTTGGACAGAGAATGCAATGGAATATGATGGTATTGTGTTTTATTGTTTGATTTTATTTTATATTTTTATTGTTTATATGTATTTCTAATGAGAGAATAGAAATTTGGTCCCAAAACTTAAGTGACGTTTCCCCCTCCCCCACCCCACTCCACACATATATATTACATAATATTGTTAAAATAATGAAATTGGAGCAAAATTTAATTATTGAATTTTGAGTTTGTATGAAATAAGGATACTTAAGTTAAACTCAGAATTTAACAAGCATTAAAATAAAATCTAACTTGAAGTTGTCATCAAATTGGTTAAGATATTAATTTAATATTTACTGATTGGATCAATAATAAAATAGTACTAATAATCAAATTATACGTAAAATAATTTTAGAGAGCATAATTTAATAATACTAAATTAAAAACATATTTGATAAGTTTTTACTATTCAAAATAAAAATAAAATATTTTATAATGTTTAAATTAATTAAAGTTTAATAATACATAATAATATTCTTTGAAAATTATAAATTTGTTGTACTTTTTATTCTTGGGGAAAAATAATCAAAATAACTTCTAATTTAAAAAAAAAAAAGTTTTTTGGACCGGCGTGAAGCGATTTAGCTTGAGACTGTTTATGATTCAAATGGACCAAATACTAACCGGTTTTATAATTGAAACATCCGATCCGGTTCGGTTCTTACAACTGGAGTTACTCCACTCATTTCACTTAATATTTCAATTAATTTCTTTTAAGAATTTCAATTTGACAATCATTTTTTTCCAAAGAAGTAATTATAATTTTATTTCAATATCATCCTAATTAAATGTTGATATTTTAATTTGTTTTCATTGTTGGTCATAACCCAAATAGGTGAGAGAAAATATTATTCAACAATAATCAATTATTCATTTATTCTGAGAGAATATATTTTCTTCAATATATATTCTCGAAATTCTTTCAACGTTATAAATATTGTCACTTATATATGATAATGCTTGCCCTAAATAAAAATAAATAAATGGGATTAAACCATCTTTGCATAAATTATTGATACAGCTAATACTTAAAAAAATTACATCAATAATCTACGAAGAGGTTGTTTAGCTCATTTTGAGATAAGTTAAACCATCTTTGCAGTATGAACTGATGAAAATGGTTATATTTGAATATACATATATTCATGGCAGGTTTTGCTTAGAGACAGTGCATTTGTCTGCTGAAAAATTTATATATTGATTACTTAATAATTAATAATAATAACAATATCTGGGATTTGATGACATAGACCTTCCAAAATCAGGATTTGTAGTTGAATAGCTTAGTTAGTCCAAGAGGAGTAAACATTGCTGCACTCATTGAGAAGCACAAAGAATGCAATTCACTTGGCCTAAAATTGATTTACATAACACACAAACAAAGAAACACCCACAGACCAACAAATAAACCAATTAGGATTTCCCCATTAGGCCAGAACTCTCGCTGTCACTGGATGCATTATGTTCTCTCTACTGTCTACACAAACTGTTCAAATACTTATTTTATTCAACAAATGTCTGAAAGGTTCCACCAACTGGGACAACCTTCATGTGCAACACTGCCAATTCCAATATGTTAGTTTCCACATTGGAAATAAGTGTGAGACAAGACACCCCTTTGGAGTTCCACGTGATCATTGACCAATACAACGTGTTAATCTCAAAATAAACTAATATGGAAAACCACTTCTTCTTAATCTACCATTACGGTGCTTGTATGTTTCGTAAACCCTATCGTGGCACACGCACAGGATGACCCTAATGGGGAGGAGATCAAGATCATTTCATCAAATTGTAAGGAACCTAAGCACATGTCATGTTTCTGATCTAATCTCATTATAGTTTGATTAATGGATTTTTCTTGTCATGTTTCAAACACAAATGATTCTTTTTATTCCTCTCATAAATTCATAAGTATCTACTCGGGATTATGGTTTTTAATCAAATTGTCAGATGACATGGCTTTAAGTGCTGTCTGTAATTTCCAAGAAAGTTTCTTTGGTCAACCAGTGAAGTAATGCTCAAATTCAGCCAACAGACTCCTTTTATTACTTTTTCTTCCAACAAACTTTTTATATAATAAATACTAAACTTTCTTTTTCATATACATGTAAAAAAGTTAATAAGAATAATGTTAGATCCATAGCATCTATGCAACTCTTTGTAAATAGCAGAAGAAATTCTTCACGACTCTGATGCTAATAGTCATAATAAGTATAACTATAACGATGTGGCGATTACTTAATCGCCAAAGTTGTCGGGGCATATCATTCATTGGATGCACCATTAACTGACATGAATAATGGCTCAGAACAAGACAATATTGAAACTTTTGGTATGTATCTCAAACACCTAGGCCAATAATTAATAAAAGGGTAACCTATGAATTAAGAATTTTGCTCCAATTTGAGTCGTTTATCATATCCGTTGTAAGTCACGTGAAGTTTTCAGTATTTATTATGTTGAACAGGATCCCAAGGACAGTAACCAAACTTTTTTGGAAAAGGCAACCACTGGAACGATGCACTGAAGCCACCCTGCTTTAGATCTTCGATCTACTCGTCAATATTGACAACTATATATATATATATATATATATATATATATATATATATATATATATATATATATAAACACTCTATGTGTATATTTAATTTTTTTTATTATTTTTTTTTCCTCTATATATAACACGTTATATATATCTATCTTATAAAATATATA
>Ga0123342_1002423_pt1 | contig 30974 bp, 16 predicted proteins | sample Turbeawhitnodule_FD_89960 | JGI IMG/M metagenome (GOLD analysis project Ga0123342, IMG submission 89960) | Root nodule microbial communities of legume samples collected from Mexico - Turtle bean Mexico white nodule | ecosystem: Host-associated > Plants > Roots > Nodule | place: Mexico: Nepantla... | reverse complement strand
CCTCATCTTTATTTTATGTCTTCTTTTAATTTTGAGAAGACTAGAAGGAAGAACTTCAAATGTGAGGGTGGATGTCCTCTTCCTCCATTAATAAAAGCCTCCTTTATTTGATTCTCATCACGACTGACCTCTTGTTTAGCCCAATGTCCATTACACTTTGTTGCCACCATTGGATGGCATAGTCTAAAAAACTTGGGAAGCTAACCTAACCTTTTGGTCCTTGGTGACCTTATACACATTAAAGAGATGTTCAACTTTAGCTTCCCATTCTAAATACAAACTAGGGTCATTAGACCCACTAAAACTAGGTAACTTTACAGAATCAAAAGAATGTTGTGGTTGTTGTTAGTGTCGATGGTGTTGGTGTAGATGGTGTCGTTTGTCAAAAGTGTGCACTCGCCAATCATGTTCTTGACTCCCATAGTGCATGGAATGTCTAGTTGTTCTTGGCGGCTCCCATCTCCTTTCTTGAGTTTGCCTTGCTTGAGCTTCTTATAGTCTTTGCAATCTTTTTCGCTAGTTGGCTTATTTCCTCGTCTTTGTGGACCATTCGCTTCTTGTCCTCCACAAGTTCTCCCAAAAGGTGGGTTTTGTGATGCGATTTCAGTTTTGAAGATTCACCTAAAGACAAATTACCCATAGTTTTTGCACAAAGGAAACAAACAATTAGTGAAAACAATTTAAACGTTCCTCACGTGTTTCACTCAAGAAAGAAATGCTCTCAACAAAGGCCTATCTTGGTGTTGAAAATTTCTCAAGTGAAATATGACAAAGCCAAACACACTTGATCTCAAAGAACCACAACAAAACTTAAGAAATTTGAAAAGACAATCAAGAAAATCTCAAAACAACAAAGCTAAACCAAATTTGATCATGCATATTTCCATATAACTCCAATTTTCACAAAAAATTTGGGATTCAAAATAATTGATCACTTGAAATCTTTTGTTTGGAACTTAAATCTACTTTTACTAAAAGAAGTTTCTAATTACTTATAAACTTTCACAATTAAAAGAAAGTAAGTAGAGGCAAAACTATAAGGACTACTAAAACACTAAAGAACATATAACTCAAGGCTAAGAAGCAAGAACAATAAAAGAGATAAAGGAACATTCAAAAAGCTAAACAATGCTATTGATTAAGGTAAATGCCGAATTTAAAAGCAAGAAAAATAAAGGGCTGAATTTAAAGTGCTTGAAAGTAAAGACAAGAATTTAAAGGTGCTAGAATTTAAAGATAGTGAATTAAAGATGCAAGAAATTAAAGTATCAATCAACTCTAAACAAGATAAGCTCAAAAACCAAAGCTCTGAATACCACATGATGTGAGTTGATTTTAGACATTTTCATTTATGGTGACACTTTTACTTAAGATTAGGATTTTAGCAATTAATGGTGAGGACCTAAGGAAGATTCCCAATGGACACGAACTTAACCAAGTAGTTAAGTAAGTGTGAAGGTTCACTTCACAGAGGCAAAGATGAAAAACAAGTTATGGTGAGAATGAGATGCAATTGCGGAATTGAAACTGGGCACAAGGTTAACATCAATGGTGGTCATGGCCTCCCAAATGATGCACCATACTCATGATTATGAGTGAAACCCAAGAGCAATAAAAAATAGAAACTAAAGAGACAAACACATAAAATGAAATGGAGAAATTGAAGGAAAATGGAATGAGAAAACTTATGATGATGGGTGAGAAATGTCACGTCACTTAGAGTGTGATGTGCTCCAAGACGAGTGTGTTGGCCGCCACTTGAGAACTTCCCAAATCACTCAAGATAAGACCTCAAACCTAAGAGGACATAAGCCTCACTAAGAGCTCACACAATTTGTGCAGAATTTCTTTACTTCGTTCAAATTTAACTTGGAAAATACAATGGGTAGGCCTCCTATTTATAGGTGAATGAGCCTTGGAAAATAAGCAAGAGAGGTAGGATGGGAAAAGGGAAAAAAGCGGGCAACCTTAGCACCCTAGGCTTGTCTTTCTAGAAACTAGGTCAAAATCCCTTCCTAAAAGGCTAGGAACAAGCTAAAATGATAACTACACCCTCTATTATGCTAAAGGCACCTTATTCTAGCCAATCTTTGCTATTTGGACCCCTAAAGTGAGCCCAAATTATTTACAACATATTCTATTTCTTAAGAAGACCAAAAGGAAAAACTTATGATATTTAGGTTTATAGCTTCTTCTTCTTTTGTTGATTCTTTCTTGAGACTTGGTGGGGTCTGACTTTGTATCTTGAGATGACTAACCCTTTTGGGAACTTCTTGTTGTGTCCTTAGTTATTTGTCGATTTGTATCCCTTTCGAAGATTTTTCCAAGGCTGATGAGATGGTTTACAATGTGAGTGAATCTCTTTTGTACATCAGCAATGGTCTCCCCTTTTAGCATTCTAAACATCTTATACTCCTAAATTAGAGCATGCTTTCTTACTCTCTTGACATCAGTGGTTCCTTCATGTGTAATGAAGTGTGGAGGCTACGGATCATATGTGCTCTTATACCACATGATGCAAATGGATCCTTGCATGCTTTACTTTCAATTTGCATCGTGATATGAGTAAAGGTTGGCATCAAAATGAAGGAATGGAGGATTGATCCAAATTATTTTAGGATTAGTGAAAGACTTAAAGAGGATCTAGGGCTCAATTGAGAAGTTTGGCCAACTCCTTTGTGTAAAAAGAAAAATCACCACTTGAATTTATTAAAATTTAAGATAAAATTGTTAGAAATAAGGACTAAGCTCTTGATAAACTCAGAATGGATGAAATCTATGACACTTCATGCACAAATTACAAGATATCATATAAATGAGTAGTTACGTACTTATATAGGCTAACTTTTAAGAAATGGAAAGTCAAATCTTATTTAATTTATGCATACTCCCATTCAAACAAGGTCATGTCAAGAATATGCAAGATTTAGACCTTGTTTGGTTAATGCTCCTAATTTTCAGACCAAGGTTATTGTTTTTAGAAGTTATCCTTGTATCCAAACTACATGTAGAATTTCTATTCTAAAACTATATTTTCAATATTTTTGTACATGTCTTGAATTTCTATTCTAAAAAGTGACTATATTTTCTGTATTTTTATTTGCAAAGAGATTACAATAAACATTAAGAAATATATTTTCAATTTTTTTACAATCCCTTTGTGTATCCATAGTCTTAAAAATGGATTGTAAACTCATTCTCTTTATCTTTTCTTTCTTGAACCCTTGTAGTAACTCCTCTTTATGACATATATTTCTCTTGAATTGATATCACATCAAGAAGTTTATGAATAAAAAAATGATCAACTAGGTCTTCCCGTGCTTATTATGATGATAAATATAGTTTGCAAATTCAAGTGAACACTCATTGAAGAGTTGAGAGATTCTTCATTCCAAAGATTTATCAAGTATGTCCTATTCTAATGGAAGTCAATAACTAAATCATCACCAACAAATTTTGAGAATGAATACGTTAGTTTTTGGAATAGGTAGAGGGTGATATTTGACCTATACACCCCATCATGTGGACTACTTAGATATTTTATAGTTTTACTTGATGCCTAAACTCTAAACTACATGGTGACATCTTTGTTTGTTGTCTCACAACTAGGTATATTTGAGATTGTTAGCTCAATCAATTCGATTAAGAGATGATATTGGTGAATTTGCATCTCATGCTTCTAATGAGTATTGTATATTAGAATTTAAACTGAATAATGACTACTTGAGGATATGAAATTCTACATGTTGCAATATTGATTTGTAAAAATACATATTAATATTTTATTTATTTTATTTTATTTTTTAATTTAAAAAATTTCTTATATTATTATAAACAGTATCAAATGTATGTTATTTACTGTGTTCATAGTGTAAACAAAACTTTTTTCTTTTTTTAAAATTGTTGGAGCTAAAAAAAATTGATTGTTTAAAGAAACAAATTGAGATGAAGAATCTTGAACAAACAAAGTTTTGTTTGGGAAACATATATTTAGTATTTAAATAATTATAAAATATTTCAAAGTTTTTGTGCCTATTGAGTTAAAGATCTCTTTAGACCTCATAAGAAAAATGAAAAACTTCTTCATCCTAAAGTACCACAACTTACTTCTATAGGAGCATTAATGTAACTTGTTTACTATAACATTTGTTGTAAATTTATTATCAATGTATAGTTTCAACTACAAGAAGATATTGGAATAAAGTGATCATAGTTATTTATCTTAAGGGTAATACGAGGTTATTTTATTTAAATGTTTCAAAGTTAGATATTATTGTAGGTTATTTATCAAGTCTCGTAATAGAGTTTTGGCATTACATAAAGCAAGTAGTAATGTGTTAGGTTGAGATCTTTAATTCAATAGGCACAAAAATGTATGCTTTATCTTATTTAAAACTATCAACAACTACGTGAGGATAATATTTCATGCATTTCTCAATTTAAAAAATATACATTATAGAAGATAGAATGAGACATATTCATTTAAATTTTTTCACAATCATCTTCAAAAGATTTATAGTATATTCATTCAACAAATTTGTTCAAGAAAAAATTTGATAAATATTTTTATTAATTTTGGAATTTAATATTTTTTTAAGCTATCCATTAGAGAATTTTTTTTTTCTTCTTGTTATAATTTATTTATTTCGTTTAAAGTAGTTGATTTAGGCTATTTTTAAAAGCTTTATTTTTATTTTTTTTATGGATTTAATCTATTCCTATGTTTTTGTTTTATACTATTTTTCATGTGATCGCATATATTATAATCTAATTTTACATTTTCACGAAAATATTTTTAGTAATTTTACTGTGTGAAGATAATTGTTTTTTTCCGTGTACATCTCTGACTAGAGAGAAAATAAATAAATAAATGTATAAAATAAAATTGTTTTGAAATATATTGGAATAAGGGGATTGAGATGAGTACAAAACTAGGTGCCGACCAAACGAGATTGAAGGTTGGTAGCACGTTGAAGCACTGAAAAAGGTTTGAAGCATGGCATCTGATGTGTAATGCATGCGTGGGACAATATACCTTTAGGCCCAATTCACCAGATACTGCATATCACATATTATTCTCAATAATTTTTTTATCATTCGGACATTAATATTTATCAAAACTTTGACAAAGATCACATACATATGACAAAGATCACATACATGAGTTTTTTTTATATATATAATAAAATAATATAATTTATAGTATTAAATAATTGCTTTACACATATTAATAATTTTTTTCTTTCTTATGAAAAGAGGAAGTTGTTCTTGTATGACTAGGAAGTTCTAGATCTTTCGTGGTCATATTATTTCTTCTGAATTTTGATTTTGAGTGAAAAGTAATGTATTTGTAAAAAGTATTTTGATATTTAAATTAAAATTTAAAATATATATAATAATTGATGATTATAAATATTATTAAGAAAACATATTTTTATTTTTTGATTGAAGTACATATTGGATCATATTAACATTAATTATTATATTAATATTGATATTAGGGACAATAATATACCATAATTAAGTTAATCACATCGGATTAAGGATGTGTTTTATTTTCGAATAGTTGATTTGGACCATATTAACCCTAGAGTAACGGACTTTATATCAATAATATTAAAATAAAATGTAAAATAAAATATCTATCCTTCTATAATAAAAGATAAATATAAGAAAATTGTATATAAGAAGATGGTAAGAAAAATTATAAGAAAATTGTATATAAGAAAGTGGTAAGAAAATTGAGATTTATTATTCTCTTGTGTTTTTATATTACTTCATAGGAAATATATACAAGTGTATGAAGATTTTCTCTCCAAATTAGTTAATTATGTGGTGATTCACTAATCATTGCGTATAATTGCATATTATAATTGCGTATAATTTGATAATCATCATTATTTTCTTAATACTCCCTCTCAAGTTGTCGCAGCGTAAAAAATTGTTCCTTGTCCAATGTCTTCGTAAAAATATCTGCGAGCTGGTATTGTGTCGGTACATATGAAGGACTGAGACTGATTATCCGGCTTGTAATTTTTCTCGCAGCACAATGTGGCAGTTTATCTCAATATGTTTTGTGTGTTCATGAAATATTGGATTTGCTACTATATGCAATGTTGCTTGATTGTCACAGAAAAGTCGAGCTAACAAGTTACATGACACCTTTAAGTCCTTCAACAGATATCGCAACCAAACTATCTCCAAACATGTATTGGCCATTGTGCGGTAGTGTGCTTCCGCAAATGATCTTGATATATTTGTTTGTTTGTTTTACTTTCATGATATAATAGAAGAACCAAGAAAAATGCAAGACATAGATACCGATCTCTGAGTTGTCTAACAACCTCTCCAGTCTAAGTCGCAATAAGCTGTCAATGTCAGATTATTCAGGACTCCAATTGCGGCATCCCAATGAGGTTTCCGTGGAGCCTGTATATATTAACTTAGGATCTGAATCGAAAACACTATGTCACATAAATCGTGAGGTATATCAGTCGTCCCAATGGACTAGATTCTTTAATAACTCCCCATCGTCTGGTGTGAGTTCTAGGTATTGCTCCATTGGAAATTAGACAAGAACCTATAAGTCCCGTATCATGCAAAATAAAGCGCATATTTTCTTTGTGACATGTAAATACCAGCTTTGGAATGGGAAAATTCAATCCCTAGAAATTAAGTCTCCAATATTTGTAATGTGAAATCGTCGTAATAGACAGTATTTAAGACGCTACATTTCTGTCAGATCATTTCCTATCAAAAGAATATCGTCCACATAAATCAAAAGGGCAATAAATGATAGTTATTTTTTCTTGTGAATAAAGAGTAGTCTGCCTTGGACGGCTGAGACACCTCAAAGTTGTTAATTTCGTTGTTGGTGAAATTTTTTTGGAATAGTCAACACCTTCAATCTGAGTGTACCCCTTTGCGATAAGGCGCGTCTTATATTTGTCGACGCTACCATCTGAGTTGTACTTTATTTTATAGACCCATTTGCATCCGATGGGTTTCTGCCCAGCGGGTAACGGTGTCAAGATCCACGTTTGATTTAGCTGCAAGGCGGAAAGCTCTTCGTACATTGATTTTTGCCAATTTGGATCAAGGATAGCTTGAGCATAAGTGTGAGGTTCTTTGGTAGCTGTGATGTTAGCAAGATATGCACTATGTGTAGAAGAAAATTGTTAATTAGAAAGAAAATGATGCATTGGATATCCAGTTCCATTCGACAATGATTGGCTTGGGATCCCGTTATGTAGTCTTGAAGCCAGAAAGGAGGGGTTGATGTGCGACTAGATCATCGAACATGAAGGTCGGCTGAAGAAGGTTCGGTAAGGGGTGCTAGACTTCCGGGTGTGGGAGAAGAAAGTTGGTCTGCTGGATGTTCAGGTGCATTGTGACAAGTAGGAGAAGATGGTGGATCGAGTGAATGTTGGACAGGAATGGGTAAGTCAATATCAATAGCGGGCAAAATATCTTGTAATGAAGGTAAGGACTGTGTCTGAGACATTTGGCATAATAGGAAAACACTTTCATGGAAGGTGACATCCCGACTTGTAAAAAAAGTGTTTGCATCTATATCAAATAATTTGTATCCTTTTTTATTGAGAGGATAACCAATAAATACGCATTGCCGAGTGCGAGGATCAAATTTTTGCTTAGGTGAAACAACAATTGCATAACAGAGACAACCAAAAGTAAGTTTTTAGGTGAGAAAGTGAATGTGGGCGATTATACAGTATCTCAAAAGGTGATTTATTTTTAGTAAATGTGATGGCAAGCAATTAATGATATATGTGGCGGTTAAAACCCATTCCCCAAAATTGTAATGGTAAATGAGATTGAAATAGGACGACTTATGTTGTGTTTAAAATGTGTTTGTGTTTGCGTTCTACTACTCCATTTTGTTGAAGAGTGTAGATGCAAGTGCATTGACATTCAATACCTTTTTTGAGAAAAAAATTACGCATTGAAATAAATTCCAATTTGTTATCAACGCGAATATGATTTTAATTGATGCTTGAAATTGATTTTGTGTAAATGTAATGAATGATTCTAAAAGGAGTTGGGTTTTAGACTTTTGATTCATAAGATATAGCCAAATACATCTAGTATACTCATCGACTATAATGAGAAAAAAAAACGTTTTCCAAAACGAGTTAGAGTTTCACAAGGACCCTAAATGTCACAATGCAATAGATTAAATGGAGAATAAGATTTTATTGTGCTTAAAGAAAAGGGTAATCTTGTTTGTTTAGCTTTGAGACAATACTACAATTATTATGAATGAGAATGAGATTTTTACTTATAGGTAGTAATGAAGATGCAAGTTGTAGACGCACCGGAGAAGGATGTCTGAGACGCTTATGCCATAAATCAGGGTCGGTCGAAAGTTGATATGCATGGGCTTAGTTTGGAAGAGGGGACATGTAGTATAAGCATGCATGTTGTTTACCTGAGTCCATCATGCTCCCGTAGCCAAGTCCTGCAAAACGCAACCATGTGGAAAAAAACGACACAAATTTAAATTAAAAAAAAGGAACACAAAGAATCTTTGAGAGTGATATTGTCATTGAATTTAATTGTGTTCGTAGATAAGATGAGCGCAATTGAGCATGTGGGCGGATTAACATTTGGAATAAATGATGATGGAGTGTGTAATGCGAGTAAACATCATTTGCCAATTGCTGAATTTGTTCGGCAGTGAAGCCAGGTTTTCATCGAACCCAAGTGCCTTCTTTGCCATACATGATCTTTTTGCCATACATGATCTCTTATTTAGCAGATAAAAATGGAGAGGTGGTCAAAGCACCAAAATCGGCGCTCTAATACCATATAAGAAATTGTATATAAGAAGATGGTAAGAAAAATTATAAGAAAGTTGTATATAAGAAGATGGTAAGAAAAATTATAAAAAAGTTGTATATAAAAAATGGTAAGAAAAATTGAGATTTCTTATTCTCTTGTGTTTTTACATCATTACGTGTGTGGAGACTTTTTCCCTGAATTACAAGCTCATTATGTGGTGATCCACCAAATTAATTACATATAATTGCGTATAATTTAATAATCATTATTTTCTTATTAATAAATACAAAGAATAATTATAGTTAATTTATATATATATATATATATACACGGTACTTTGGTACACTTTGTACAATATTTATTTCACAAAGATTAAAACATAAGTATTAAAAACAATCTTTTGTATTTTCATTAATATTTTATTTTGATATAATTTTTCTTTTCTTTTGAGATAATAATGTAATATTTCAAGACAATACCTGTTATTTTATTCATATCCTCCATCATAGATCTGTAAGTATAAGTCAAGTTATTAGACATAATAAATTTTATAGGTATCTATCATATATAAATGAAATAATATAATTATGATAATATTTAAATAATTTATTTTGATTCAATGAATTCTAAAGTAATATACAGTGAATTAAACCAGTTCTAGAAAAAATATTCGAATTATTTCAAAAGTTTTCAATTTAAATCAATTTCCTTTTTTTCATTTTTTTATCAGTTCCCTTCTAAACGCGCTGAGATTCACTTGATTGCGGAAAATAATATTATTAATTATTACTATTTGTATTAACATAAATTACATGCTTTCTGTTACGTCATCCTATGCGTCAACCTTTCACCCTTTTATTCTCCCTGTCTCCTCCAGTTTCATGCACCGTTTCTCTAATGTTAAGTACATTTTTTCTTCTTCTTTCATTATTACATGATTAGTTCTAAAAGAGCAATAGCATGGAGACAAAAAAAAAAGTGTATTTAAATAAAGGAGAAAAGAGAGAGCGAGAAAAAAAAAAGCAATGCTCACTAGTTATTTTAATTAAATTTTTTAATAGTATTTTTACTTATTAAATTTAAAATAAATATGATTTTATTTTTCAAATTTTAAAAAAGGTCAATTTAATCTTTCAAGTTGTAAAAATAAAATTTTAGTCCTTTATAGTTAATTTTGAATTATCGAAATAATTTTTAAATAATTCATAATTTCTTAAATTTAATGTTTAAAATTTGAAATTTTAAAATGATTTTTTTGAAGAATTGAGACCGGTTTAGTATAAATTTAGAAATTCAGAACACAATTAAATTTATTAGATTCGTAACTTATTTCAAGTCATTTTTCATGTTTTCTTAAACCAGACATTTTTAATTTTATTTTACTTTTTACAAATATTTTTAACCTTTCAATTTCCATTAAATTTTATTCCTACCAGTTGAATGTTTCTGCTTTATTTTTTATTTTTTAATCTTTGTTTCGACCTCAAGTCTAAGATATAGCATCGTTAGGATCAATCACCACATCTGAGATATTGTTTGCTATGGAAGTCGGTGATCCGTCACGATTTTGTCCTTAAAAGGCGATCGAGGAAGGAAGATGCATTTAAACTGTCATTGATCTTGACTCCTAAGTGATGTGAGGGAAGTGGTTTCCCCCTAGTTGAAGGGCTAAGGAACCTTTTCGTTCCCATAGATGGTGTCAATGTTCTGACCTCAAGTCGGAGAGATAACATCGCTAGGGTCAATCACCACATCCGAGGTATTGTCTGCTTTTGAGGTCAGTGCTTTGTCACGGTCTTGTCCTTAAAAGGCGCCTCGGTAGACTAAGAGAGGAAGGTGTATTTAAACTTCCTTGACCTCGACTTCTAAACGACGTGTGACTATATTGGCAGTATCAGAACAATTTTAATTCATTAATAGTGTAATAGTTTTTATATAAGAGTGACTATAATTCGTAAAGACATATGTGGGAAAATAGAGAGTGTATACAAATACCAAGAGAGATTCAAGTTTATGCAAGTTGGGCACACCACTAGATCCATGAACAACTGTTTATCCAATATTTTTATGAGGGATTGATATTTATGGATAGGCAGATGATAAACATTATTAATGGAAGTGTCATGGTGGATAAAACTCCTACTACAGCAAGGCAACTGATAGAAATATATAGTCTCCATAATCGACAATTCAATGCTAGAAGCAACTCTTTAAATCTCTACTAGAGGAGTTCATGAGATGGGGATCACCTATGCTATTGATCATTCAAAGTTGGAAAGCAAACTAGATAATCTAGCATCCTTGGTAAAAGAAATTGGCCAGTAGTCATGGACAGTTTCTAAATTATGTGGGATATGCATTTCTACTGATCATCCTACTGATGCTTTCCCTACATTGTATGAAACTGGAAGGGAAAATTACTGAATTTCCTCAAGCTTATGCTGCCAATATCTAAAATGATGGTAGACCATCTATTGATTTCAGTAGACACTTTTAACAACAACAGTACAACCATGTTTTTTCCTCCAACAAATACAATCCAGGTTGGAGGAATCATTCGAATCTGAGATGAGGGAATTTACATCAATAACAACAACCCTTTGTTCCTACTAACCAAAGCTATTGGAGCAAGCAAAGAGTCTTATCAATACCCATGCATGCAGTAGACAACAGCCTACACCACCAGTTTCTTACCAATAAAGATCAAACCTTCTTTAAAAGACACAATGAAGCAAATGACTAAGTATAACATGAATATCCAATAGATAACATAGGCAACAACTCAAATCTTAAAGAATCAGATTTGAAAAGTGGCCACTAGTATAAACCAACTGCAATCTTGAGGATTTAAAACTCAACACACTACTGTAAAAATGCTTTAAACAATAATTTTTAATGCCCTTAGGCAACGATTTTAGAATCGTAGTAGCACCTCGTCTATAGTTTTCAATTATACACGAAGACCAAACAGTAGTAGTTTATTACGCAACTATATAGGTGGTGGTTATTAACAGAACCGTCGCCTTGTAAGTGAAATAAAAATGTAGAAGACCCAAAGAATGGTATAGGCGAGGTTATAGCCAAAACTGTCGTTTATACCCTTTTCTAGGTCTTCTATGTTTAACTACATGGAGCCATCATAGACTATGGTTATGGATAAAATTGTAGTCTATAATCGACTATAGGTGATCATTATGTGAGTAACTGCCGCCTATAATGGCTTATTGACTACGATGTTAGTTATCATTGTAGTCTATGATGGGTTTATTTTTTAGTCAGTTTGTTTAATGTGTTTCCTCCTTTTAGCTAACCTTTTCATTTTAAAAGTCCAGCAAAATATATAATATTTCAGACAACCAGATTCACATTTATTCAAACAATCATATATATATATATATATATTGATAAATCATTTAAAATGAGTACATCTACCAATATATAATACTATTTATTTTGCTAATTTCTTATACATTAGAATATAAAATAACTTAAGAACGTATAAATTAAACCTATATTATTCATGATCTATCCTAGAGTTACACTACTAGAAAATTGTTAAATAGTGACCAAAATAGTGAAAAAAATAGGGTTACTATTTGATGTAAGTTGATTTTTAGATGTTTTCATTTATGGTAACACTTTTACTTAAGGTTGAGATTTTAACAATTAGAGGTGAGGACCTAAGGAAGATTCCCACTGGACACGAACTTAACCAAGTGGTTAAGTAAGTGTGAAGGTTCACTTCACAAAGGCAAAGATGAAAAACAAGATATGGTGAGAATGAAATGCAATTGCGAAATTGAAAATGGGGGCAAGGTTAACATCAATGGTGGACATAGCCTCCCAAATGGTGCACCATACTCATATTCATGAGGCCAAAACCGAGAACAAAAATTAAGAGAAAAAGAGAGAAAAACATAAATGGAATGAAGAAGTGGAAGGAGAATGGAATGAGAAAACTTATGGGTGTGGGTGAGAAATGTCACGTCACTTGGAGGGTGATGTGCTCCAAGATGAGTGTGTGTTGGTTGCTACTTAAGAGCTTCCCAATCACTCAAGATAAGACCTCAAACCTAAGAGGACATAAGCCTCACTAAGAGCTCACACAATTTGTGTAGAGTTTCTTTACATCATTCAAATTCAACTTGGAAAATACAATGGGTAGGCCTCCTATTTATAGGTGAAGGAGCCTTGGAAAAAAAGAAAGAGAAGTAGGATGGGAAAAGGAAAAAAAAAAGGGCAGCCTTAGGGTTTGACTAAGTCAAACCCGCACCCTAGGCTTGTCCTTCGAGAAACTAGGTCAAAACTCCTTCCTAAAGGGCTAGGAATAAGCTAAAATGATAACTACAATCCCTATTATGCTAAAGGCACCTTATTCTAACCTATATTTTCTATTTGGACCCCTAAAGTGAGCCCAAATTATTTACAACATATTCTCTTCTTTAAGAAGACCAACAGGAAGAATATTTGGTGCTCTAGTTTATGCCCATCTCCTCTGGTCAGGTCCATGAGCTCCTTGGTGGGGTCTTGAATTGTTTACTGAGATGACTACTCAGTATGTGCTTTGTCTTTTGCTTCATTGGTCATCTTCATAGCTACTTGGTTTGTATCATGCCCTCCAAGTTCAAGAAAATTCGACCTCGAATTTAAAACTCCTGCAGATAACATAGTCAGTCAGTTTGCTCACATATAAGATAGTGCAAGGAGTGGGATGTGAACTTGACTTTTGTTCCTTAGGCTTGGGGAGTTCAAAAGATGAGTTTCTATATACAGACCATGTTTGGAAAGAATTTTTGGGAATGACAAATCCTTTTTATGAAAATCCTCTTAGAAGGTGGAAACCTTTAAGAGGTGTTTGAAAATCATTCCACAAATTCTTTAAAAAAGATGGTGAGTAGTAGTTTGAAACCTTTGGTAATGAAAAAGATAAGGAAGAAGGACACCTTGAAGATGAAATTTGTAGCATTGCACGAGTCAACATGTTTGATTTAGTTGTGGAAGATGATATTTTGTGACTCGGTTTATCTTTTCCAGTCAACACAGATTGATGGCAAGAATTGTTCAGCGAATTAGCACATAATACGAAAGTAAAGCACTAAAATACTTCATTCATCTCTAGTATATTGTAGCTCAAAAAGCTTATTTTTAACAACTTCAATCTGCTCATCAAGGTTCTAAAAATGTGCCACACATAACTCATGATGACTCATTTGTTCATCAGCAAAGTTGTCCATCATTCTCAGCATCAATCTTTCAAATGGAGACATGAAAGTGATGCGTTCTCCTATGATTCTAGCACTTGGACCAACATCATTATCTCCTGCTTGAAATCCAACATCAACATCACCACTAGCAGCAACAATATCAGCTTGCTTTTCTCCACCATCTTCAACATGAGCTCCATTGGAGGATCCAACTTGATCACCATCCTTGCTGACCCACTTTCCACCAATTTTGGTGAAACCCATCTTGCTAAGGGAGTCATTGTTAACTTCAAGTGATGTTTTAACCACTTCATATTGCTCCTCCTCAAGATCAACTTCAAAGTAATGCATAAATTTAGAAATAAAAATAGCATATGGATAGTGGTAATCACATAACCTCATGGATTTCAACATATGTTCTTTGATGATGTGGATCCACTTTATCTTTGCCTTGTTCATGATGCAATAAATGAAAACAAGATCTTCCTCAGTCAGTCAACACAGAGTGATTACTTTCTTTTGGAGTCAACATCCATGTAACAATGAAAGCCATAAGCCTCCCATTTAGCCTCAATCCTTCCACAAAGAAGTTTCTCACTTTGGATTGTGAATTCTTCAAACAGCTTCTATAAAACTGCATTTTGTTGAATTCTTCAACCACTCCAATATTTCCTTTATTTATCCTCTATCCAGCATACTTCAGACCAGTAATGGTAGTCCAAACTTCATGAGTGATCTCCAAATCAACCCCTTTCACATGTGAACAGAGGTTGTCACCAACAATTTGAAGATTAGTGTAGAATACCCTCACAAGGTCTGGATAGATATTTCCAGACATTTCAAGGAACCTCTTTAGCTGCTATTCTTTCAGGAAATCCTTGAGCTTTGGATTGTTGATAGTCTTCCTACTTGTTTCATGTAGGTATTTTTCAATCTTTTCATCTTCTCCAGAGAACTAGCTTTCAAGGCACCCACCCCTTTTTACACCACAGGTCTTCATGCTTTTGGATGAAGGAGGTGTTGAGTCCATTGAGAAATGAGGAAATTTTAAAAAGGTAGAAGAGAACAATAGTTTCAAAGTGAAAGCAGAGAAAATAATGGGTTGATTCTGTGATGGAAAACAACCTAAACATACACAATTATAAAAGTTGTAAAAGCAGTCAGTGAAATTGGCTTTTAAGAGTTGTTTTTCAAAGCAAAAACAATCTGTTAAGAGAGAATACTGGCACACGTCAGCCCTCAAACAGAATGAATAGAACCAACACATGCATATTTGACTAGTCATTAAGTTTCTTAAAATTTCAAGAAGATATGGAATATATTCCATTAATGATGAAAATAACTTCCAAACAACCCGAATTCAAGGCCATAATAAAATAAATTTTGACTCATAATAACTTGAGAAGGAATCAACAACTGAAACAATGTAGAGATATTTAAAATAACTTTAATGAAATGTTGTCAGAGATGAAACAATCGGTTGTTTCTTGGAAACAATCAGTTGTTTTTCTGTGACAACAATTATGATTTTTCACAATTCAAAAGTTTTCACAGAGATGAAAATACAAAATGCTACACACACATGTTTTTGTGTAAAGATGAAAAAGAGAGTTTATTTAACAACAATGAACAAAAATCACAAAATTAAAGGAATAAGTTCATAGCTTTTTTTGAAGAATGTTTTTGATTACAGAACCATAGTACATGAGTCAAGAATAAATTCTGCAAAACCCTCAATATCAGTGTGCAATTAGGAGTTGTACTCCAAAATTTAATTATGATCATTCCCTTTGTGACTTGATCCTTTAATTCAGTGATTTTTGGTTTCTAAGAGTACCTGCATAAAACAAAATCAAGTAGCAAGATTTGGTCCCCTAACAAATTTGGGTCCATTGGCATTAATGAAATCATTTGTATCCTTAGAATTCATAGAATTCTTAGGAACCCATTTAAGAATACATTTGGGAACAAAAAACTTTCTAATTTTACAAGATCTAATAGAATGACTCTTTTTCATACAGTAAAAGCATGAAACAACCTATTGTTTTGACTTTTAGATAAGTTGTGTTTGCATGATGGTTGAATAAGGCTTTGAAACACCACTTTTCTTGCTCTGTGAAATAAAACCCAATCCAGATTTTCCAAAAACACAATTTTGAGATGCAGAACAGTCCAAAGTTTGATTTTTCTTTTGAAAGCTTATCCACAATTTTCACAAGATAGTGAACCTTCTTTTCAAGAGATTCACAATTTTCACAAAAACTTGAGTCACACTTACAAGAGTTTTTGTAAATCAATTCCAGATTTTCAAAATCATTTTTCTAATTTTCTAGTTATTCTTCTAGTGTTTTGACTCTATTTTCCAACCATTTATTCAAGCCTTTCAATTGGTTGTTCAAAAGAGTCAATCTATTAGTTTGTTTGTGAGTTTCTTTGAAAGCATCAAGAAGTTGGCTATAGTTTTCAAAGTTAATTGAAGTTCTAGAACTTACACTACACATGACAGATTCTCCCTTGGCCATTAGGCAGAGATTAGCTTCTTCACCTCCTGAAGAAGAACTAGATGAAGAAACTTCATTATCTTCCCAAGTAATGTAGGCTTTCTTAGCTTTGCCTTTCTTTTCACCTTTCTTGCTTCTTTCTTTGTTCTCATTATTGGGGCAATCAGCTATAATGTGTACATGTTCACCACAACCAAAGCAAGTATATTTGTTAGAATTAAAATCATTGAGTTTCTTGCTATTATACCTGTTGGAAGATTGATTCTTGTTGTTTTTCTTCAGAAATTTGCTGAATTTCCTGGTCAACAAGCTTGTGTTTCTCCTTCACTGCCATCACTTGAGTCTTGACAGTTTTTGTGACCAACAGCCTTCAAGGCAATGTTCCTCACATGCTTATCCTCACTTTCTTGAACATTCAGCTTGTTCATCTCTAACTCATGTTCTCTGAGCTTCTCAAACAGTGAGGTAGTGGTCATGGAGGTTAAATCCTTAAACTTAGAGATAGTAGTGACCTTGGGCTGCCAAGATCTGTCTAGGCACTTGAGGATTTTGATGTTGAGTTCTTCTTTTTCAAACATCTTCCCAAGACTTATAAGATGGTTGACAATATGGGTAAACCTTTTTTGTACCTCGTCAATTGTCTCCTCTTTTTGCATCCTAAACATTTCATATTCTTGGATGAGATCATGATTCCTTACTCTCTTCACGTCATTTGTTCCTTCATGAGTGACTTCTAGAGTATCCCACATTTCCTTTGCTAATGTACATTGAGACACCCTGAAAAACTCATCAGAACTTAATGTGATGTAATAATGTTCTTTGCAATACAATCATATTGAGCCTTTTTGCTTTCATGCTCAGTCCATTGGGACCAAGGTTTTTCATAAATCACTTAGTCATTTTCAATCATAGGAACAAAAAGACCATTTTTAATTACATCCCAAATTTTTTTTATCAATTGATTCTACAAATATTTCCATCCTTACCTTCCAGAACGGGTAATTTACACCACAAAATAGAGGTGGTCTATTAATAGATGCACCTTCCCCAAAAGGTAGTTTATTAGCCATGAAAATAAATTTCATATTATTGGATGAGAGTGTGCTTCCTTGCACTCTTCACGTCATTTGTTTCTTCATGAGAGGTTTCTAAAGTATCCCACATTTCCTTTGCTGATTTACATTGAGACACCCAGAAAAACTCACCAGAACTTAATGCGGATGTAATAATGTTCTTTGCAATACAATCATATTGAGCCTTTTTGGTTTCATGCTCAGTCCATTGGGACCAAGTTTTTTCATAAATCACTTAGTCATTTTACATCATAGGAACAAAAGGACCATTTTTAATTGCATCCTAAATTCTTTTATCAATTGATTCTACAAATATTTTCATTCTTACCTTCCAGAATTGGTAATTTACACCACAAAATAGAGGTGGTTTATTAATAGATGCACCTTCCCCAAAAGGTAGTTTATCAGCCATGAAAACAAATTTTTGGATCAAAACTTGAATGACTTTCAAGAACCTAGCTCTGATACCAATTGTTCTTCCTGGTGGGGTATGGCGCATGCCTCGAGTCTGTTCTCTTCTCGGTCTAGGTTTCGTTGACCCTTAGAGGCTGAGATCGGCTACCCTCCTTGGGCTTGGTCTACCCTGGATACGAGGTGTTGTGCTTCACGAACACTGCCTCATTTGCATTGATATGGGCGACAACCCGTCGTCGTATTTTGGCGAATGTGTCTGCCGGATTCTGATCAATGATTCGTTAAAAGGTCCTGCATGATTCCCTGTTCGAAGATGTTGACTGTCAAGGCCTCATAATGGGTATGGAGCTTCACTGTATGTGCCCATAACCTGTTTAAATAGTTTTTTTAGAGACTCCCCTTATCTTTATTTCACGCTGAAGAGGCCATATAAAATCAGAGGTTTGGCCTGGTTGATAGAGAATAGTTCCTTGAACAGCTCGGAAAACTGGTCGAAGGAGATGATGTGGCCATCAAGAAGCCCACTAAACCATTGCAGCATTGTACCTTTGAATGTACCCACGAACATCTTCCGATGGATAGTATATGTTTCCCCAAAAATAATCATTTCGGCATTGAATGCTGTAAGATGGTTTTCAGGGTCTTTTACTCCCATTAAAACGAACTTAGGCGTGATGTAGTGTGGTAGCAGAAGCGCATCCATGATCGCCTGCGAGAATGGCTTGGGATGCATTTAAACCTCGTTCCCTTGTAGAGTGCTAATCAAGTTACTATAGATTCTTGCGCAATTCCTCATTGGTCTTTCACAATTCCTCACTGTTTGACCGTGAAACATCTATCTCCGCAATCATTTGATCTTTCCTAAGAACTTGCTTAGCTCGAGCTTCTGCAATAAACTTTTTATGTTCGACTTTAGCCTCTTCCATTAGCCTTTCCCGCTCGGCTTTGGCATCTGCTATCAGCCTTTCCTACTCGACTTTGGCCACTTGTTTGATCCACTCCTGCTCTCGCCTGTACTGCTCTTTGGCTTCTTAAAGAGATCTCACGGTGTCCATGAGCTGTTGTAGGGTGGGGTATCGTTCCCTTCCGATCCCAGCGGTCCTTGCCTAGTGTTCCACATATCGTTGGAAACTCAAACACAATTGTGGATGGGATCAAGTTTTATCGGGCCCCACAGTGGATGCCAAATGTTCTTGCCGGTTGACTCTGGTGACTAGTTTTGCCTCCGGTCTGTCTCCTTTAGAATTGGTTCTACCTCTTGTTGCACTAGAATGTGGCTCCATTGAAACTGAGGGGGCTCTACCTGTTGATCACACTCTGATGATCAAGTCAGTGAGAGCTTACTAAAATTAAAGAAGTATCCAGTTTTAGTCTTAGAAACAACGTACCTTTACCTGGGGTCTCAAGCCCCTTTTATAGCTTATCTCTTGTAATAGCTTCTCTCATCAGAATTTAATATCAACCGAAAACATAAAATAATAAAATAACAACAGGAAACCCACCTGCCAACAGGACACCATCTTAGGCGTTAACAACAATAAAATTCTTTTTTTACGTGGGCACCCTCACTCATGGTGCAATGTTAGCTACCCACACCCGTGCACCAAGCTCTGATCACTGAGCACTCTATCCAGTACAAATCCAATGACTAAAATAGTACATTTTTAGTCACGGAATATCGATGACAAAATCGGTCACCAAATGGGTCACAGAAAATCGATCACAAAACTGGTCATAGAAAATTCACAAAATCAGTCACTAAAGGGGTCACAAAATCGATCACAAAATTGATCACCAAATGGGTTACGAAATCGGTCACACAAAATCGGTCAAAAAATTGTGACTACTATTCCGCCAAAAATTTATGTATATTTGCTTCGGTTAGATTTAATGGCCTAAACAATAGGGGGTGAATTGTTTGTCAAAATATTTTCACAAAGATTGGATAAGAATGAAGTTTTAACAACAATCGCAGAAAGAGTAATCAAGGAAGCTAATCAAACAAAGTAATTGAAACTGTTTGCAGAATATCAATCGGGTGAAACTTCGTTTTAACCGGTTGTTTATGGCAACATAAATAACAAAATCAAATCAACCAATTTATAAGGAGTGAGAGAGAGAGAAAGATTACACCATCAATTTATACTGGTTCACTCAACCTCTGAGCTACATCCAGTCCCCAGAACAACCACAGTCAGAACTCCCTCTGACCTTACAAGTTTACAAACTTTACAAGTATAGAAAAGTAATAATTACAAGAATAAAAAAGGAACAGATTACACCTGGTATTTCAGGAATCATAGAGCTCCTAAGACCATGCACAACCTTTAGGCAATCTTGCAAAACTTTGAATCAAATCTCTTCTAAAAAAGTTTTCAATCTCACTTTTTGTGTATTTTTTAATACGAAGAAAAAACATATTTATAGCTCTTAAATCTAGCTATTTTAGGCAGTTAATCATGACCGAAATTAGTTTTAATTCAACTGAAAACAGATTTAACAAGTTTTTGAAAAGTTGTTAAGGAATGTGACAATCAACCGATTGAAATGTCGTTTTAACCAGTTGAATTGGTTTTGACAGTTAGTCAACCAAGTCAAAAACAGTTTTGCAAACCTTCAAACAAGCTAAGTGTAAAACAACCGATTATATCGTGAATTCAACCAGTTGTTTTTCTCTTTGCTTAGAAAAACAATTTTCTCTCTTAAAACAGATTGATTCAGCTTGTGCATAGGATTAAGAATGATCTTTACAAGAATTCTAAACACCCTACAACTAAGCTTGTATCAAAGGAGCAAAGCATCAAGCCTTCATCAAAGATTTGGTTCATCAAAACTTCCATGTTCTACAATCTCCCCCTATTTGATAAAGACAAATCCCTGGGATGCTTTTTGGAATATTCTGTTTAAAATCTTGCTTAACCTGCATAATCTATTCCAGTTTAATCAGACACCACAAACTAGTTTCCACTAGGTGATTTCCAAAAGGAACATCAGCCAAATCAATGTGAGAAACCAGTCAAACATGCATAAGAGCAGTATCAGAAAAGCAATAGGTTATTTCGCAAGAATAACCGGTTAAAATATGTATCTGAGTTTATAACAAGTTAAAAACCAATTAATGCAATGTTCAAACAAATGTTCAAAGTAAAAAACAGATGCAAATGTAGGAACATTACAACCCAAAACTCATTTCTCCCCCTATTTGTCTTCACAAATAGAAAGATAGTATTAAAAAAACAACATAAAAGAAAAGAAATTGTTCAAAAAAGTAAACCAGAAATTTAAATGAAAGCCTCAAACTTGCTTCAGTCATTCCTTCCATATTGCAGATCAAACAGTTGGTTCTGAACCTCCTCAATTTGTTCATCCAAGGTCTAGAACCTTGAATTCATATGCTGAAACCTTGATTCACACAGCTCATGGAGATTTCTTTGATTCTTCGCAAAGTTATCCATCCTACTTACCATGAGCCTTTCAAAAGGAGACATTGAAGTTATCCTATCACCCATGTGGTCAGTACTTGGATCAACTTCATGAGTTCCAGCAGCAGGTTCTTCTGTGTTTGCTACAGCTTCAATCTCATCTTCAGCATGAGTTCCACTTGGGCCAGCTTGATCTCCATCCTTCCTTACCCATCTTCCACCAATCTTGGTGAACCCCATTTTGCTTAGGGAACCACTATTGATTTCACTTGAAGGCTTGATAATCTCAGCCAGTTCTTCTTCTATATCCACTTCAAAATAATGTAGAATTTTAGAAATCCAAATGGCATAAGGATAGTGGAAACTACTTAACCTTATAATCTTTTGCATATGGTCTTTGAAGATGTGGATCCAGTTGAGCTTGACCTTGTTCATGAGTAGATTAAAAGCAAGTCTTCTTTAGAGAGAGTAGAATGAGTGTTCCCCCTTGGTGTGACAATCCAGGAAACTATGAAGGCAATAAGCCTTTCATCAAGCTTTAACCCTCCAACAAAAAAGTTTCTTACCTTTGATAGGGGATTCTTGAGACAATTCTTGTAGAATTGCATTTTGTTGAACTATTCTATCACTCCAAGATTACCTTTGTTGATTCTTAATCCAGAGAATTTCAACCCAGTTATAGCAGTCCAGACTTCATTTGTGATTTCAATGTCTACCCCTTCACATGAGAGGTGAGAATGTCACCATTGAATTAAAGGTTTGTGTAAAATACCTTCACCAAATCTTGATAGATGTTTCCAGACATCTCTAGGATCTCATCAGCCTTTGTTCCTTTAAAAGACTCTTCACCACAGTAAGGTTCTGTTGTTTCATCCAAATGAAGGAAACAAGCTTTGAAGTGTTGACAATTTTCCTACTTGTTTCATGTAGAAACTTCTCAATAAGTGCATATTCTCCTTAAAACCAGCTTTCCAGTTTTCCACCACTCCTAACTACCTTGTCTTCATCCTCTTAGATGAGGGAGGTGTTGATGCCATGGTTTAGTTAGAGAGAATGAGGGCACACTGCAAAACAAATTTAGTGCAGAGAGAAGGAAAACAAACAAGTTGTTTCTTGTGAAAAATTGCAACTAAAAACCTCACATTTAAAAACAGAATAGTCAGTCAAAGTTTTGGCTTTTAATGGGTTAAATTTAAAACTGAAAAACCAATCAAAATCATAACAATAAAGCAGTTTGTCAGTCCTAACAGAAAGCACGGAAAACACATGCTGATTTGACCAAACTTAAGAGCAACTTTAATTTCCAATGTTTAGAAGAATATATTCCATGAAGAGCAGTTATTGCAGAGAGAATTTGTATTCAAAGCTGTAATAAATGCGTTTTTTTACCACAAACGTCAGTGGGTTTGAACAGAAAAGAAAATCAAAGCACAAAGATTTAGAACGGATTTGACTAGTGCGGATAGGGCTGAAACAATCGGTTGAATTTCTGCAACAGCTCAATAAAATTTGAAAAACCAAATTCTTTTAACAAATATAGAACATACAAGGATTTTGATTAAAGCACATAGTTTTTTTGTATTAAAAACAGAAGGAATACAAAACAAAAATAATCCATAACTACAAAAGATTAAAAATACATAATTGGATTTAAAATTGAATGATCCAGTATAAGAATAATAAAGAGTTATTCTTTAAGTTATATAATACATTTGAAGCAGTACAAAATTTTAGAACTAAGGCATTGTCTTGCTTATATGCAACCATGAGATCTTGATTCTACAGATCCTTCATGTGGAGGCAAAGTTCTGCAAAAGAAAACTTGTCAAATCACAAGATTTGATCCCTTAGAGAACTTGGGAACTTTCATGTTAAACTTATCTTTAGAACCATCAATATTTCTTGGAATCCATTTAAAGATACCTTTAGGAACAAGAAACTTACGAATTCTACAGAATCTAACAGAATGACCTCTCTTCGTACAGTAAAAGCATGTAACAACATGTTGTTTCGTTCTTTTAATCGGTTGATTTTCTGACACTGTTGAAAAAGGTTTTGAAATACCATTCTTTTTGCTCTCTGGATAAAATCCTAAGCCTGCTTTTCAAAAGACACAATTCTGAGATGCAAGAACATTCTCAAAGTTGGATTTTCCAGTTGTAAGCCTATCCACAGTTTTCAGAAGGTAGTGAACCTTCTTTTCAAGAGATTCACGGTTTTCACAAAAACTAGATTTACACATGCAAGCAGAATTTTTGTAAATCAAATCCAAATTTTCAAAATCAACTTTAGATTTTTTCAACTCTTCTTCCAGTGTTTTAACTCTATTTTCAAGCCAGTTGTTCAATCCTTTCAACCGGTTATTCAAGAGAGCCAATATATTAGCTTCTTCATGTGTTTCATTGAATGCTTCAAGTAGTTGGTAGTAGTTGTTGTTAGAAATGATGGCTTAAACAAGAAGGGGTGAATTGTTTTATCAAAGATTTTCGCAAATACTTGCTTCAGAATGAATTCTTAACAAACAACTCAGATAAGCACTTAAGGAAGGCAATCAAACAATCTAACAGAATCAGGTATCAGAATACTGGTTAAAGTTATTATTTAATCGGTTGTTTATAGCAGCGAAATATCAAATAGTTAAAGAGTTTGAGGGGAAAAAGAAATTTACACACAGGAGTTATATTGGTTCACTCAATTCCTGAGCTACATCCAGTCCTCAGTCAAACCACTGAGTATTCCACTATGTAACCAATCACAGATTACAAAAGACCACACCACAAAGAGGTGACTTTGAATCCCACAAAGCCTACTCACCCCCTTTGCAAAAACCACACCTCTAGAAAGAACACCCTTTATCTTTACATTTTTTCAAATACAAACAGTATGTAATATGAACAATTACAAGATACTAAACATGACAGTAAGCACCTGGATTTACAGAACCAGAGATCCTATGATCAGCACTTGTTACCACACAGCAAAGCTTGACAACAATCTTGCTCTTTTAAAATCCTTTCTTAAAATCAAATCTCTTTCTCAAATCTGAATCAACACTTGGTGTATTTCTTGTGTATTTGATTTGAAAACAAAGCTATATGTATAGCCTTTGAAAAGCTACCGTTTAAGGAAGATTTGAACAACTGAATCAATTAAAACAGGTTTTCAAAATATTGTTATGAAAACACACATTTAACCGGTTGAAACCACGATTCAATTGGTTGAATGAGTCAAATAGTTACACAACTTATTCAAAAGGCAGTTTCACAACTACCAGCTAGTTAAGTGACAAACAACCGGTTATTTCGATAAATCAATCAGTTGTTTCCCCTTTGCTTGGAAAAACACTTAGTTTCTTAAAATAGTTTTAATCAAGCTTTGTGTAGGCTTCAAGAACTGATCTTACAAAGATTCTAAACACCCTACTCTTAAACCCAAACCTAGAAAGCAGCACAACTCCAGGCTTCATGAGGATTTGATACATCAAAGCTCTCATCTTCAACAATTGTTACCTTTGAATGATGAAGATAAGCTTACATTGCTTTATGCTGATGCATTTAAGCATAGAGTTGCTTCTTCATCTTCTGAAGAGCTGGAGGAGGATATCTCATTGTCATCCCAAGCTATGTATGCTTTCTTGGTTTATCCTCTCCTTTCTCCTTTGAAATCAGTCTTCTCCTTGATTTCATTGTTAGGGCACTCAGCCTTGATGTGTCCCTGTTCACCACAGTCATAACAAGTATATGTGTGAGGATTAAAGTCATTCAGTTTCTTAGAGTTGTACCTTTTTGATAATTGGTCTTTGCTATTCTTTTTCAAGAATTTGTTGAACTTTCTTGATAGCAAGCTCATTGTATATTCATCACTATCACTGGAGTCTTGTTTCCTTTTCTGATTAGCAGCTTTCAGGGCAATTCCTTTGTTGTGTTTGACCTCACTTTCTTGGACAACCAACTTATTCATCTCAATCTCATGCTCCCTTAGCTTACCAAACAAAGAAGTTATTGTCATGGATGTTAGATCCTTTGATTCAAAGATGGCAGTGACCTTTGGCTGCCAAGACCTATCAAGACACTTCAAGATCTTTATGTTCAACTCCTCTTTGTCAAAGCTTTTTCCAAGACTTATCAAGTGGTTCACAATGTGGGAAAATCGTTTCTGCACATCAGAGATTGTCTCCCCTTTCTACATTCTGAATAATTCATATTCTTGGATGAGAGCATGCTTTCTTGCCCTCTTTACATCATTAGTTCCCTCATGTGTGACCTCAAGGATGTCCAACATTTCTTTTGCTGAAGTGCATTGTGATACCCTAACAAACTCATCACAAATTAAAGTAGAGATTATAATATTTTTAGCAATCCAATCAAACTTTGCTTTCTTGCTATCAACCTCAGTCCATTCAGATGGAGGCTTATCAACAAAAACATCATATTTTTTAACTTGAGGAATAAAAGGACCATTTTCAATTGCTTTCCAAATTCCTTTATATGTGAAATGCATAAAAATCTTCATCCTAACTTTTCAAAACTAGTAATTCACACCACAAAACAGTGGTGGTCTGTTTATAGAAGCACCTTCTCAGCCATTAAAGCAGAATTTTTTTAAAAATAGAACTTGAATAACTTTCAAGAACCTAGCTTTGATACCAATTGTTAGATTTAATGGCCTAAACAAAAGGGGGGAGGGTGAATTGTTTATCAAAATATTTTCGTAAAGATTGGATAAGAATGAAGTTTTAACAACAATCACAGAAAGAGTAATCAAGGAAGTCAATCAAACAAAGTAATTGAAACTGTTTGCAGAATATCAATCGGTTGAAACTTCGTTTTAACCGGTTGTTTATGGAAACAGAAAAAACAAAATCAAATCAAACAGTTTATAAGGAGTGAGAGAGAGAGAGAGAGAAAGAGATTACACCATCAATTAATACTGGTTCACTTAACCTCTAAGCTACATCCAGTCCCCAAAACAACCACTGGGTCTTCAACTAGCAATCAATCACAGATTACACACACTCAAAGCCACAAATAGGTGATCTTGATAACCCAAGAGCACTCACCCTCTTTTGCTTTCACACAACCACAGTTAGAACACCCTCTGACCATACAGGTTTACAAACTTTACAAGTATAGAAAAGTAACAATTACAAGAATAAAAAAGGAACAAATTACACCTGGTATTTCAGGAATCACAGAGCTTTTAAGATCAGTTCTTGAACCAATGCACAACCTTTAGGAAATCTTGCAAAACTTTGAATCAAATTTCTTCTCAAAAACGTTTTCAATCTCACTTTTTGTGTATTTTTTTAATACAAAGAGAAACCATATTTATAAATCTTAAATCTAGCCATTTTAGGCAGTTAATCATGAGCCAAATCATTTTTAATTCAACTGAAAACATATTTAACAGGTTTTTGAAAAGCTGTTAAGGAATGTGACAATCAACCGGTTGAAATGTCGTTTTAACCGGTTGAATTGGTTTTGACAGTTAGTCAACCAAGTCAAAAACAGTTTTGAAAACCTTCAAACAAGCTAAGTGTAAAACAACTGATTATATCATGAATTCAACCGGTTGTTTTTCTCTTTACTTAGAAAAACAATTTTCTCTTTTAAAAGCTATTGATTCAGCTTGTGCATAGGATTAAGAATGATCTTTACAAGAATTCTAAACACCCTACAACTAAGCTTCAATCAAAGTAGCAAAGCATCAAAGCTTCATCACATATTTGGTTCATCAAAGCTTCCATGTTCTGCAATACGAACTAACTAAGAAACCAAATATTAAGATAAGGAAGACTCTCAATCATGCGTTAACCTCTCACAAAAACCATTTTTCCAGGAGATTAGAATATTAAAGCAACTACTATAGAGAATTAAAAAAATGAAACCTTTATTGATCAAAATCTCATAACTCAGTGGGGAATTACAAAGGAATCAACCAAAAAGGTTTAGCCTTCCATGCGGAGGCGAAACAAAAGAATTACAAAGAAGAAAAAAAACTAAGAAAACCTTATGAAACTCTTATCTTTCTCTTTGAAGATTGTCTTTTTATAGGTTCTTCTACTACAAGGATCTTGGGAAAATATTTTGATTTAGATTTGGTTAATAGTTTCCACTTTCGAGAATTCTTATATTTTGCAAAAGATTTGCTTCCAAATATGTTTTTGAGATATTGTATATTGTATTTTGATTGTTTCCACATGTTTATCTTTGACCCTAGTGAAGGATCATTATTATGGTGGCTAACTAAAGCATATCTGAGGAGAGATCCTTTGGAAGGGAAGGACCCTGATGGAGGACAATCTTCACTTCCAAGCCACCATACTCTCTGCTAAGAGTAGAAGATCAAACACAAAAATATATAGAAGAAATATTTGCCTTAGTTTGTATAAATTTATAAATAGTAGAATAATATTTTGTTTGACTTTGTATTTTTTAACCATTTTTAGAATAGGAGAAAAATAATTTCTAGACACTTTAGAAACCTTCACTTAGCCTTTAAGCAAAGGTTTCTAGAACACCTTTAGGAGAGCCACACGATTTAGTTGCCTTAACCTTCACCATAGTTAAGTTCAACTTAAATTTAACTATGGTGAAGGTATACAAAGAGGCATGGTTAGAAGCTCATTTAACCTATAAATAAGAAGTTTGCCCCATTGTATTCTTTAGACTTGGATAAATGAAATTGTTTTATGCATTTTCAATGAAACTCACTCCAATTCTCTACTTCTAAGATTCTTTCAAGCATGGCAGAAACTCAAGGAAGTTGACCTAAGCTCTTCCTTAGCCCTTGCACCTAAAATTGCTTATTCCTCTTCTTCTCTCCCAAACCCATTCAGTGCAGCCCTCCATTCTTTCTAAAGACTTTCGTTGCCTCTATTACTCCTTTCCAAATCTTAAGAACAACATTGTATCATCTAGTCTTCTACCTTAGTGTTTTGCCTCCGTTTAAGCCTACTATTGACATAGAGCCAATTTGCGCGAATTGGATTTCTTCATTCTATAGGAACCTTTTGGCTTCAAGCCCTTTTTTTGGGCTTGAGGTTTCTTCGTTTTGCAGGGATTCGCTTCAAGCCAATCCTAGTGCAATCCTTTCTTTAGCATGAATAATTCTTAGGCTCAGCATTGTCTCCAAGCCAAGCCTAAGCGAATCTGAAACCTCTTTTTTTTTTGCTTAGGTTAGCTCCAAGCATTTCCTAAGTAATTTTGAGCTTTTTTTAGCATGAAGGATTCTTTTCGTTAAGCCCTTTTGGATCCACTCAGCCTTCTAAACTCTGTAATTTGATCCTTTTCTGGCCTTAATTTGCTCAACACATGCTTTGGCGCTCAGCATTCTGGAAGTTCTTCAATTCATGCTCTCTCAAGTCAATCATATTAGCCCTTCTTTATGCGCTAAGCGAAATGATCATTTTGATATTTTTTGTTTGTTGGCTCTCTTTCCTTCTTTTTCTACAAGATTCATCAAATTCTCCCTTCTTTTCTTCTTCTTTTTGAGTAAAACTTGTTTTGGGGAAAATGCATGTTTTTTAGGTTATTTTTCATGTAATCTACTCATTATGCATATTGATATGAATTTTACAACAATTTGACACTTATCTCCCAATCACTCTTGTGAACTCGGTAGAGATAATCACTTATGGACACATGCTATAACTACTCATCGACTTTCTTATGAGCCATTACCTCCTCATCTTTAATGTGAGAAGAGGCTTAAGATTATAATGTTGCCAACATGTGTAATTTTCACTATATAAGAGACTCACTAATTGTCCCAGTCCCTTCACAAAAAATGCCCACAAACATCTCCTTGTTAGACAGGAAAATTCTAATTGTGATGTTACAAAATCTATAAATTTATGAATAGCTTATTATTATTGTTAGAATTATAGGACTACAAGAGGGGGGTGAATTATTTTTGAAATATTTTTGCAAGTATTGAAGGTAGAGTGAAAGTCTATGAAGAATTAATCAATGGAAAATTTGTCCAACCAAATATAAAACTGTTTTTAAGCTTGATGCAGAAAATCAATCGGTTGTCAGTCGATTGTTTTTATCAGCACTTTATAAAAACAAAGTTAAAGCAATTTAAAGAGTGTAAGGATAGAGAGATTCACACATAATGTTTATACTGGTTCACTCAACACCTGAGCTACATCCAGTCCTCAGAAACCACTAAGAATTCACTATGTAATCAACCCTAGATTACAAGCTACACACACCAAGAGTGATGATCTTGAACCCCTCGAGAACACACACCACTCCTTGGCAAAAACCACACCAAGAATGTTGATCTTGATCCCCTTAATAACACACAACACTTCTTGGAAACACAAATACAAAAATACAATTATCAAGAAATAAGGGAATAGAATACACCTGGGTAAATCACAAGATCAAAGTTTAGAATACAAGACTCAATCCTATTTCACAGTTAGAAAAATATCCAAAGCTTGAAGCAATCTTGGAAAATCTGCTTTTGAAAGTGTTAATTTGAATCCATAACAACCAGGAGCATATAATCACTTATTTATACTCCAATCAGTTGTTAAAAATATTTAATGCAAAAGCCAAATCAGTTTTAAAACAAACAAAACATATTGAATCAATTAAACTGAATTTTGTTAAGGATTTTCAAAAAACAATCGGTTGATTTTTCGAAACAACCGATTGAATTGGTTTGACAGCAAAGTCAACCAAAGTCAAACAATTTAAAAACCCTTCAAACAAGCTGAGAGAAAAACAACCGATTAAAACGAGAAATCAACAGATTGCTTTTATGCTTCTCTTTGAAAATACATCTTTTTCAAAAGGATTAAAATCAAATAACCTTGGATCAATTCTATGAGTGGATTACAAATTCAAACTACCCAAAACACACCCAGAAACTCATCATCAAAGTCTTCAAGCAATCCACGTAGATTTGGAGACATCAAAGCCAATGTTCAACATTATTAACCCATAATTTCACTTATAAGTAACAAAATTTATTAATTTATTTATTATAAATATTATGATTATACAATGTAAGAGAAGAAAAGATAAATTAAAAAATAAAATTAAGTGAAATAAAAAATAAACAAATTGAATGAATGTATACATTTTTATAACAACTAATTGATGACACATATTTTGTACCCACATTTATAACTTCATTTTACATTGATTTGCACTTTCCATATGCTTTATTTGCAATTCTTAGCTAATTTCCTTTCCGTAGTAATAAATTGAGTTCATTGTACATATTTACCATAATTTTGTATTTTTTTTTATATGACATTTTCTTACTTTTTTGTCATAACTTTTTTTGCAAATATTATTTTGGTTGATTCTAGTTACGTTGGATTCTACATTTTTCAAGAGCTTCAAAATGAAAATGTAGTTTGTTGAATTTGGAGTATTTTTATAAAAAAATTTAAAGGTTGAGGCATATTTTGATAGAATAGAATATTTTGTCATTATTGCTTATAATTAGTCCCTTGTAATTAGGCTGTCATTATTGCTTATAATTAGTCCCTTGTAATTAGGCTGGACAATAATTCACAATAATTGTATATATGAT
>Ga0123342_1002422_pt1 | contig 30983 bp, 18 predicted proteins | sample Turbeawhitnodule_FD_89960 | JGI IMG/M metagenome (GOLD analysis project Ga0123342, IMG submission 89960) | Root nodule microbial communities of legume samples collected from Mexico - Turtle bean Mexico white nodule | ecosystem: Host-associated > Plants > Roots > Nodule | place: Mexico: Nepantla... | reverse complement strand
GCATATTCCTTATTCTTCGGAGGTGTATCTTAACCACCTAAGCGTGTCACATAAATGCCGTTACATTTATTGTGCATTCGGTCGGTCGGCCGGGTGGGTTCGTCCGGTGCCTACTGGTACAAAAACAAAATTAATTCTTCATTTTCTTTTTTCTTTTTTATTATTTTATTATTATTATTCATTTGAGAGCAGAGCCGAAAGTAAAGAAGAAAGGGTGCAATGCATGTTAAAGCTTGAAGACAGAAACGTGTCATCATGGTAATGGACAACGTGGTACAAGTCAAAAATGTTCCCAACACCTTTGACTTTTCTTTTCTTTTACTTTTCTAGTTATGCACTAATCTTTCAACACAGTTTTTCACGTCACAGATCTCACAAACGCTTACACTTGACGCCATTCTATCTACTTCTATTTCCACCCTCTCTTCTCTACTATCTGCTTCTGCTTGCCATAACCATTTTTAACACAGAAAGTGAGTTTTATGATCCTTACAATACCTAGATATTCTTCATTTTTTAGTCTAACATTCTGCAATGGTTCCTTCTTTTGCATGTAGTTGAGCCTGCTATAGTCTGAAATGGAAAACGGGGATCAGTTCCAGGGGATTTCCAAGAAGAAATACGATTGTCTTTTATTTGGTAAGTCTTAACTATTCATGGAGACTTTCCCACTCTAACATGCTGGCTTCATTCTTTGCTACGGTGATATTGATAACTTGTTTTCAGATCTTGACGATACCCTTTATCCTCTGAGTTCTGGTTTGGCTGAGCAAGTTAAGAAAAATATCCAGGGTAATGACTTCACCTTATTGAATATGTGATTACTTTAATGTGTGTGGATTTCGCTGAATTTCTTTATTTCAATGGGTTGTACAGTGTACATGCTTCAAAAACTTGGGATACCAGAGGCTAAAGTTCCTGAATTGTGTTTGTCCTTGTATAAGACTTATGGTACAACCATGGCTGGTCTCAAGGTACAAGTATACAAGTAATTGAACTTTTATTGTATGTTAAAAGGCATTTTCATTTTTATTGGTTTATTCAGATGTGATGCGAACGAATCAATCTGAATCACTGCTTCTTTCTCTTTCACCAGGCTATAGGCTATGACTTTGACTATGATAACTTTCATGGGTAACTGTCTCTCTACATATGAGATTTGTTCCATTTTTCAATTTATTTTTGTAATAGTTAGAATTAAATCATGTGAAATATAACAAGTACCAAGGACTATTTTGTGTTGAGCAGCTTTGTTCATGGGACATTGCCATATGATCTACTGAAACCTGACCCTGTTCTGAGGGGAGTTTTGCTAAGCTTGCCTGTCAGAAAAATTGTGAGTTTCTTTGTTCTTATTTAATAATGAACTAAATAGGACTTGATTCATAAATGTCTCTCCAGAATAATACTGGTGTCATGTTTTTTTCCAAGATTTTTACAAACTCAGACAAGGCCCACGCTAGTAGAGTGCTTCACAGGCTTGGATTGGAGGATTGCTTTGAAAGAGTTATAAGCTTTGAGACCCTGAATTCCTCCAATGAAGATGGCAGTGAATATAAACCAAGTTCCACAGGGATTTTTGATTTTTATGAGTACATTCACAGGCCTAATTCTGATGTAGTGCTTCCAAGGACCCCAGTTGTATGCAAACCCTTTCAAGATGCATTTGAAAAGGTTTTCAATATGGCAGATATTGACCCTCCAAGGACAGTAAGATTACCAATACTTCTTTTCCCTTCTCTCTCTAATACTAAATAATCTACCTTTGTTTTGTGTCTTTTGTATCAAAGAATACCACTTACCAGTTTCTTACAAACTAAATTATGTAATTTTGTTTTGCTTTTCCAGTTATTCTTTGATGACAGTCTCCGCAATTTACAAACGGGCAAATCCTCAGGCCTTCACACAGTCTTGGTCAGTAACAAAACACTAGTCATAGAACATTAGTTTTTTCTTGTTGCCTAATGGTAATGGTTTCATTGGGGGAATCTTGACCATTTATGCATGTACATTTCTATGTTCTTATACATCACAATTTAAATAATTTATGTAGAAATTGAATTTAAGTGTGAATTATCCAATGTGACATATGCAGGTGGGTACTTCTGTTAAAACTACAGGAGTGGATCATGCCTTAGACAGCATCCATAATATGAAGGAGGCATTTCCAGAACTGTGGGAAAGCGATGAGAAGGCTGAAAGTGTGGAGTGTTCTAGAAAGGTTTCGATTGAGACATCAGTAGTAGCTTAAACTTGTGGTGTCTGGTACTGTACTGTGAATTGGACAATTTCATATATTTATATAACTAAAATTTTATTCCCCATTTCTCCACTCCTTTTGGAAATGTGTAAAGATTTTTGAAAACAGATGAAAACTCCCTGAGAAGCATTCCTCAATTATACTCTATGCAACCCTTAAGGCCAAAATTCAGTAAATTACACGCAAATGTATGACTATGCTAAGAATAGACTAATTCTTTTGAATACACTTTACAATTGTTTGAATTTTTATTTAATAATTTTTCTTGTGTTTTTCATATTTTAATCGATGAAGATGTGTTAAGAATGCATGATGCATGTTAATACTACTGTTCTTGATGTGGAGCTTAACTGGTTGACTAAAGTGCCTTAAGTGTTGCTTTATTGGTAGATGTAGTTGCATTTGAATCAAACACCAGCTTTTCCAAAGCTCCAGGGGACGCAGTATTTGTTGGCTTCGAGTCAGAATTATTGATTTCTCTGTCATATTGTTTGCTCTAACTCTGGAAGCAATGTTTGTTCAACTGCTTCTGATGAGGCTTTTCCATCCAATCGTCTTGCAAAACCAGAGAATGAAATGAACCGGGCAATCTTACTGAAATGTGAACAATATAGTTATAAACTGCTGAAGAAGCTTTTCACTAAATAAAACTAAACAAATTGAAAAGAGCATCTTCGTATACGATTGAAGAATGACAACCTTTCAAGTTATCAAACTCTAGGGTTAACTCGTAAACCCTTACAAGTTTAAGAGTCAAGTGAAGGTTGGCGAGTCAACTCGGGAGTAAATTCGTTTTCTATTAAGCCCGAAATTGACTCGGTCAAACTCGGCCAAACTTGCGAGTTTAAGGTCGAGTCACCGAGTTGCGTAAAATGGGTCCAAAACGGTGTGTTCCTTGTGATTACGTTAGATTTTTTAGGGTTTTACCGCTCGTCGCATCGCACCGCTGGTCGTCGCACCTCGCCTTGCCGTGATACTCGTCGCACTGCGCTGTTCGCGAAGCACTTCGATAGGTAAGTCCTATTGTTGCGGTGAGGATAGATTGGGTTAGGGTTTTTAAAATTAGGGTTGAGCTTTTAAAAATGGGTTGGGGCTTTTTTGTTCAATGGGTTTGGGACAAATTTTTGGGCATCCTAAAGTTTTTTTACTGCTTTGGACAGATTGGCTAATTGGTTGTTTATTTTTAGGGTTTGATGATTTCCTTAGAGAATTAGATGAATTAGACTTTTAAACTATAATATTTGTGTTGTTTTAGTTATTTTATTGGTGTATGAACTTGTTTATTTTAATATTATGGATTTGGTATCATGAATTATTTCATTTTTATTAAATTTTTTATGTGAAGTAGACTCTTACGAGTCTGCAAGTCGGGTTTACGAGTTGGGTGGTTTACTGGGCTCCCACGAGTCACAGGAGACTCTTGAGTATGATAACCTTGCAACCTTCATATACATGCCAACCTTCCTCGTATTTTGAGAAGTTTCTTTAGAAAAGACAAAGATTACTATGGACAAAACTAATTTTTTTGTCCTTTTAGGTGTCATCTTATTTCTATTCAAAGAATCTATAAAGAGTAAGTATTTCAATTTCTTTTACAATAAGGAGAAAAACATGTTTGTCCAAGTAGTTTAAGAACTATTTTTTGAAGTGATGTGCATGAGCTTCATAAACAATCCACCATGATTTTGCGTCTATCCTTTAAAGAGTCAACATCAGCAAAATTTTCTCTTCCACATGAAAAATTTGCAAATTTTATATTTACATGTCTCCTTATATATGCATCATCAAAGTACCTCTTAAAACATTTATTCCTTTCATGAGTAAGTTTCACATCTTGGGCAAGTCTTTGTATTCATTTAACCATGACATGACTACCAGAATGATGAAGGTTCCATGTTCGTAAGTAGTCATATCCATATTTGTTTGTCTCGGAACATCATAAATAAGGATAGGAAATGCATGTAATCAACCTTCATCCATCAATTATCAGTCAAAAAATTTTATTTCCCAAATTTTGCCATATCCACATTATCCTCTCCGAAAAAAGACCATTCATCACTAATAATCATCTCTTTGAGTCCTTTTTTTCAAACTTCTAAACCTTTATAGCATGACTATGGTTGAAGCAAATTTTGTTGGAGTAATAGAAAGCAACTTCGAGTTAAAGTTATTGAACATTGATAATCTCATAGAGTGTCCCACGATAAAGTCTTTAATAAAGGTAACATCATCAACAATTTGTGAGATTCAAGAACATAGTTAATAAGTATCACTATTTCTTCCGATACTTTTTCCTGCACAATTATTTTTCAATACAAAATTCAAGATCACTGCACAAGGAGTTCAATAGATTGAAAGAAATTATAATTCTATGAGTATACACATTGTCTTACATACAACTGCATTATCAATTAAAAATTATATTACATTTTTCGACCCAACATCTATAATTATATCTCTCGTGTGTTTAGCAAAAAAATCTTTGTTCTTTATCCCACGAGATCTATCTTTTGACTTCAAAAATATTGGTCCATTAAGAGTGATAGCCATAAAATTGATAAGTGGTCATTTTTGAGGATCACTCCACACATCACTAACAATTGTTGTCACACATATACCAACATAAAAGAAAGACAACAACTAAACTTTCATCATTTTTTGAGATAGTAAACTCAATATTAATTAATCGTTGTACTAAGAGTAGCACATCTCTTCATTCTTTTACTCATTCTTTAAATTCAAGGTGATATATTATATAATTAAATTATTTTATAATTATATTTATTATGTATATATTATTTATAATATCATAAATTTATAATATTATGTTAATTTATGTTTATACAAGGTTATCAAACTTGTGGAAGTTCGATAAAGTCGACTTATAGACCTGACTTGTAGACTCTTAAAAGTCTACTTCATATAAAACATTTAATAAAAAAATATTGATATATAAATTCATATAAAAATTCAATAAAAAAGTATATTCATATACCAATTCCATAATATTAAATGCATGTATTAAATATATTTAATGCATAATTATATTCAACCAGTTCCACATTTGGAAAGTAATTCCACAACTTTACTATACTAAAACACCAAAATCAAAATAATACAAAATAATTGCATCCCAATCTTATTTAAAAAAAATACTCAATGACTTAAAAATCACTGCATGATCAATTATAATTTATATTACATCTTTCGACCCAACATCTATAATTACATCTCTCGTGTGTTTAGCAATAAAATCTTTGTTTTTTATCCCACGAGATCCATTTATTGACTTCAAAAGCATTGGTCCATTAAAAGTGATAGCCATAAAATTGATAAGTGGTCATCTTTGAGGATCACTTCACCCATCACTAACAATTGTTGTCACATATATTTGATTCCATGAATATTTTTTTTTATAGGTTGCATAAGGTTTTCTACATAACTTATCTCTTTCGAAAGTAAGTAACCTGTCAAATTATTATATATTGGTGGTATATATCCACTAAGATTATAAGTAGTATTTGTATAAGAAAATGCACTTTTATAATAAGGACTTGAAAATTAATTAAATGAAATAAATTATATAAGTGCATTTTCTTATGCGACTAATATTTCTAATCTTAATGGATATATATATATATATATATCACAATATATAATAAATTGACAGATTATTTACTTTCGGAAGAAAGAAGCCATGTAGAAAATCTACTACAACCTATAAAAAATTCACAGAATCATAAAGGCGAGACAAATGTTAGTAATGGGGGAAATCATCATCAAAGAAGATCACTTATAAAGTTTATGGTTATCACTGATAGTGGACCAATGTTTTTAAAGTCAATAAAGGGATATAGTGATATGAACAATCAACAACAAATCATAAAATTAGAATTTCTCAATCCCTCAAACCCCCAGTCGCGCATCGCAATAACACAACCTATCAACAAACCCTAAAATAAAAATGTCTCAATCCCTCAAACCCACATTCGCGCACCGCAACAACACAACCTATTAAAAATTCTCAATCCCTTCAACCCACAACCACACACCACAACCAACTCGCATAGGGCTTGTGTATCCGCTTTTTTTATTTTTATCATATAATAAATGTGATACCATTAAGTAATAAACAAAAATTCATCCTCAATTTTTAAAGTGAGGTGTGGGAAGCGTGAAGCTAAAGCACAACCTTACTGAAAAGGTTCGCCTTCTCATGAGACAATCCAAAACTCTCAAAATCTGTGAAATATATAATATTATGTTAATATCAAATTGCAATGATAAGGTTTATTTGTAAATTCCCTAAATAAACACATTAAGTCTCTATGCTCTCCTCTTTCTCCCTCTTCCATCTCTCCAATATTCTTTCAATTCCAGAATCACCTTGAAGTACATAATAAAATTGGTCTAACAATTTTTTAAATTTTAAATTTTGAAAAAAAACATTAAAAAATGATATTTTGAAAATTTTAAATTTTGAAAAATTTGAAGTATTTCGAAAAGGTTTAGGGTTTGAAATTTTGAAAAAAATTAAAATTAAAAAAAATGACGCAGTGTCCATAATAATGAAATAAAATCAAATATTGATATAAGATAAAATAGGAAAAATACCAATCTTTACCTACATTCTTTTGTCGATGTAGAAGCGCATGCAACTTTTTTTTGATGATTAAATACACACCGAATCCAGATTACACATCGCTCTTAACAAAGTCCTTTCGCATTGGAACATTGCGCTTGCGGGTAAGCACGACAATGATAGGAACACGCACATGAAATCATGCCTTGGGGTCCAATGTCTTTCTCTTTCTACGTTCATCTTACCGATTTTCTCCCTGTATGAAGATTGTGTGAGTAAATCAGATTGAAAATAACTTTTCCGTAAAACATGAGGAAATGAGAATATACTGTTCCGTATGATTTTATTTAAATCTATAAAATTGTTTCTAAAAAAAGTCTTATGATAAAGGACTTTCATCACTTACCCTTTGCCTCCTCTTGATGAGTCCTTCTTATGTCTCTAGTCACATGTTTTAATCACAATTTCTTAAGAAAAATGTCAAATTAGTGTTTCACAAATTGAAATACATATAAAGAGAATTACCGATTGTTGATGGTGCCCACAACTCCTTTTGTTAATTCATTCCCCTCCATTTAGTCACAAACTTCAATTACAATTTCATAAGACAAGTGTCAAATTAGGGTTACACAAAGATTAATCAAAACATAAAAAAAAAGAAGTGAGAATGAAAGTATGTTTCTACATGAAAAAAGAAAGGAAAAAGAAAAGAAAATGGAAAGTAGAGTGGGTAGGTGGATTTATGCATTGTGAAGATATTCAGATCCAATAAAGATTAAAAACGACTTCTTAAACCAATTTAAAAACTATTTGTACATACATTTTTCATAAAATATTTCAAATAAAAATTGTTTCCAATTTTTTACCTAATATCTTTAAAAAAATTGAAAATTTAGAAGTTTTGAAATTTTGAAAATTTTAAAGTTTTGAAAATTTTGACAATTTAAAAAATTTTAAAATTTTTCAAAATTTGAAGTGTTTCGAAAAGGCTTTAGGTTTGAATATTTTAAAAATTGAAAATTTTAAATGTTAAAATTTTTGAAAAATTAAGAAATTACACGATGTCCATAACAGTGAAATAAAATATAAAATTTATATAAAAATAAAATAGGAAAAAAATTGAATAAGTAAAGAGAGAAATCCCATTTATATATAGGTATAGATATGTATAGATGATTGTGTAAATCAATGATACAATAATAAACAATAATATATATCTATCATAAAGATTTTATAAATTATGATTATCAGATTCCATATATAAATTATAATAGATTGAGACACTTGATCTATGATAGTTTCTTTAATTTTTTTTTACTTCTGTCTCTTGACAATTTGACAATTTTGTTTTTGTCACATCTTTTTTAATGATCAATAATAAAACAACCTTCTTTACAGGCAGAGAAGGTAATATTATTTATATTCTTTTCTCACCTCCATCAGATTAACTTTTCATTAAAAATCATAATATATTTATCAATTAACCAATAATTCTTTATTTTATTAAATCATATTCAGAGTTAAAATTGAAAAAAATAGTAAGTGACTTACCATATATTTCGAGGAGTAGAAGACGAGTCGAAGTGCCTGAAAGTGAGAAAGAAATAAGCAAACACAAATAAATGGCAATAATCACGATCCAGTCACATGAAAATTGTAATCGGACGAGAAATTGTAATTGAACGTTACGATACCTACGACGAATGACGAGAAAATATATAAGGAAAGTTGCGTTCCAGAAGAACACGGTCACGACAATTTATAGGTTAGGACTAAGAATGCTTCGGGTTTTCTGCGTGCAATATCTATCTTGTGGGCCGATCAAAGCGAAGTATTATTTTATGGGCCGGCCTGTTTGAGGCGGGCTTTTCTTCATGCACCCCCACGTTTTGGTGAAAGGATGAAGCTATTCGTGTAGACATTAAAATAATAAATAAAATAAATAAGTAATACTAAAAGAAAGAGTGTTTAACTTTTATTTATTTTTTCTGAAATTAAATCACTTAAATTTTCATTTATTCCTATTTTACTACTTTTTACTTTTTCATTTTTCATACCTAATTCAATCTCATCATTATATCATGCGCTCCATTTCCCTCCCTCTTTTTTTTTCCTCGCTTTCATTTATCATTAAAGAGTGTATATTGTGTAAGAATTTGAAAGATTGTTTAGATAAAAGGGTGTTATAATAAATTTGTGAGAAGGAGTTATTGAGGCTTGTAAGTAATTGAATGGTAGTAGTAAATTTAGAAGTTATTTTAAGATGTAAAATGTAAAATATTTGAATAATAAATTATGATATGTAAAAATAAATAATTGTTACGTAAAAATAAATAATTGAAATATTCAAATATTTTAAAAAATATAATGCAAAATAATTGTGTATTAAATTGAAATAATATTTACATTTATTATTTTATATAACTATACATATTTTATTTATATTATAATTTTATTTTATTGTTATAATTATTTATAATTATATATTGTTATTAATAGTATAACTAAATATTTTTGTTGGATAAATTTATGTAATATTTAATTTATAGAATAATTAATATATTTTAAAAATAAAAATAAGAACATTTATAAAGTATGAATAATTAATCTATTTTGATTTTGTACAGAATATTTGAATTAATCTATTAATACTTATTTTAAGCTTTTAAAACTTAATAATAAAAAAACCAAAAACACCAACGCCAGAATCGATTATCGGTTATACCTTTTTATGATAAAAGTGATTCTCGGTTATACCTTCACATGACCAAATTTATTATGAACTTATCTAAAAATTGAAAATTGATTTTGTCTTGTATTGAATTTAAGGTATAGGATTTCAGTTTGGAATTTATGATTTAGAGTTTTGAATTTATGATGTGAGTTCATTAGGGGGAAATCCATTTATGACACTTTTCAAGAATTTGATCAAGATTCTACTAGTAATTCAAGAACATAGAATCAAGAAACTCATGGGAAACTCATTTCAAGAACATGAACCGAGTAAAACATCAACAAGTAATTTCAACCGATTAAAACAAGAACTAATGACAAACTATTGATTAGAAACATTCAATAGCAATATTTGACCGATTGAAAATCAAGAACAAGAAACAAAACATATTTTAGAGCTTTCATATAAAATGGGTATGGAAGAAGAAGATGAAGAGTTGAAGAAACTTACGTGGTTGAAGACAATGAGAGTGATCACGCCACTTGGATGGTGGAAGGCTCCAAGATGAGTGAGAGTGCCGCCACTTGAGGATTCCCAAAACTCACAAGATGAGACAAAGAGAATGAGAGCAAGTCTCACAAAAAATCACTCAAATTCTAGAGAGTAACCTCACTTTCAATTTCAATATTCAACTTTCAATTTATGTTTACAAAAGCAAGACTCTTCTTTATATAGGCATAGAGGTCCGGTCATGAAAAGGTAAAAATACATGAAGAGTTGTAAATGAAGTCACTTTCTTATTTTTAAAAAGTGACTTTTCCTACTACTTCTCTTTTAATGTTCTATCTTGAAACTATTCTAAAAATATTACAAAAGATATTAAATGGGTTTGGGCCTCATATTTTGAGAAGACTAATAAAAAGAACTTTAAATATTTTGGACCTTGTCCATTTCATCTATTGATGAAGTCCTTATTTCCTTGTTGAGATAACCCTTCGAGTATAACATCCTTAATCATCTTTATGTATTTTTGGGTTACATAAAATTCATTTTTTCTTTCCTTCGTCAACCGAAATCGATACTCATAAAATTTTATTTTACAGAAAATCGATTCCTCATGCACCAGACAATCTTTAAGTCATTACCACTTTAAACCATCTAATAAATACAGTTTGTATTTTTTTAAAAAAAATTATTTTAACTAAAAAGAATAAGTTTTTTACCACATCAATGAAATTGCTTTTCAGAAATTTGAATAAAAATCATTCCTTAAAAATCTTGGTTCATTTCACGATTTCAGATTTCCACCAATAAATTAAAAATTCAAATTCTATTATGAGGCTCCCACACTCTTCTTAAATGACGTGTATGTGTCGAACACACGACACTCGTAAGACACTTATTGGTAAAATGTTAAATTCAAAAAATATTTGTTGAATTTCTGACATTTTAGCATGATTTTAACACAATTTAAAAAATAATAAATACATTAATTTACTAAAAACTTAAAAAATTAGTGTTTCAAATTTATTTTAGAAAAATGGGTGAAGAGTATTTTTTTTTAAAAGGGCCTGTATTATATGACGCCTTAATGATTTTAATTGTTTTTACTTATAGCAAGCGGATAACTAATATATTATATATAAAAAAAAAAGTTTCTTTGAAAATATAGAATAATACATATATAAATATATATTAATATAATATTTTAATACAATAGAAAAGAATGTTCTACAATTATTTTAGATAAATATAAAATATGACTCATAAGAAAATAAAATTATGACATTATTTTTTTAATTATTTTGATAATTCACAAAAAAAGTATCCCATTTAATCAATTTTGATATTATTTATAAATACTACAATATACAAATTTTTATTTTTTACTGTTATTAATTAGTAACGAATCAAAAATTACAATTTTTACTTGGTGAAAATTAATAGCCTTCACACAAAAAATAATTAAATTTATGTATTAATTAGATAATTAGTTAATTCAAGAAAAAAAAATTATTATTTTTTTCTCTCTCGTATTAAACGTATTGTGTCACTAATTATCTTTTACTTGTATAATATATTTTTTTTGACAGAAAAAAAACGGAATGAAATTTGATAAAGAAAAGGTATTTGTTGACCAACATGTTTGTGGCAATTAATTTATCATAAAATGATTTAACAACACTAACTTGATATCATTAAAAAAAAAAGCTAAATTTTTCCATTTTCATTCATGGTTTATATTACAAAAAACAATTTATAAAATGTAAAATAAATTGAAACAAATATCCTCAACTAACTTCATAAACTGATAAATTCTACCATTGAAGATTGATAAAACTAAAAATCCTAAAATAAAACATTATAAACAAAATCTAGTTCAACATCCCACCTACAATTTTCACATGAGTTTTCAATAGTATCATCATCATCTTCATTGTCCACCAATTGCCAAGTACCTTTTTTTAGATTCCAACCTTTGCATGGTTTATTGCAACATAAAGGAGTTGGATTACGCTTTAGAGTTCCATGAGGTCTTCTCCATAGTCTCCCCAATAATGTTATTACCTTATTTCTACAATTTACAACACACTTGGCATTCCTCAAAAATTCCAAATACTCAACTCCTTGTTTTCTGAAATCGTCGTCGTAGGAGCATAATAAAATCAAAGCATATGCATATTTTGCTTCCAGGTGACCCTTTTCAGCAGCCATCTTCAAGTATTTGATGCCATTTTCTACATTTCCTACAAAACTCTTCAGTTCTCGCAATCCCACTCTGTACAAAGCTTCAATATTTCCACCTCCCTTACAACTTTGCATAAAAGAATCAAACATTGATGCATCTTCTTTATGTAACCATGGAATTAACGGGAACTTTTCCAAAGAAACTTGTTGCCACATGTAGTTGTCTTTAGAAGCATGAAAAAAATCTCTGCAACATACTTTCATGTTGTAATGATCAATGTAAGATTCAGAGCTTACCCTTGCAACCACATTGACCAACAAGTCTTGGAGAATTGATTTTATTGGAATCAAAGTAGATTCATTGTTGTCAGTTCGTTGCCTTTTGTTGTCTCTTGGAAGTGATTCCATTGGAATCAAAGAAGTAGACTCATTACTTTTGTCGCGTTGTCTCTTGTTGCACGATGTCTTCTTCACCAATCTTGAAGCAGACATGTTTGTGTGATGTTGAGATTCAAATTTGAAGGCTCAAAATCAAAATTTGTATGTTCTTGAATGATTAAGTATTGTGTATTATATAGAAGAGGTCATCTCATATTTTAGAAGACTTATTCAATTATATGATATATACACCATCAATATATTTTTATCTTTTTAACCAATTTAATCTTTTTACCAAATTTAGATATGATTATGATTCTATTTTATCTTATCTCCTAAATAATATTTTACTAATCTCACCTTAATGCTGGATATAGTAATTAAATCTTTCGTACATCTAGTTTTATTTGTCAGTTTAACTTTTTGTTTAGTAAATTAATATTTTATAAATATTATTTTTTCAGAATTCGAATTCGATAGACAAATATTTTATTCTATTTACATGAATAATTTTTTTCATATATCATATTTTATTGGATTTGAATATATATAACTAACTATTTTATCTTATACTTGTAACAATAAAAGTAATGATTTATCCGTATTTTTTAATTTCAATCTTATACTTTTTAAATAAACACACGTATTCGTATATATAACTTTTTATTTTGTATATATATATTTATTTACTATATAAAAATAAAATTATTAAATATTTATTTATTATATGTCTTATTCATCAATGTTGTCTTGTTGACTCTGAAAAAATAAATAAAATATTCTTAGATATTTTATATTATTTACCAATTTAATGTTAATAATATTTTATTTACTCTGATCATATTAAAAAATGCTTTATCTTATTGGCCAATTTAATATTTTTATCATATTTCACATAGTCCTTAATTTAGTGAAATAATAACTAATTATTTTTATTTTTAAAATTAGGTTAGATTTAATATATTTTTTTAGTGATGATTAATAGATTTTGTAATCAATTTTTATCTAATTTACCAATTTCATATTTTATCAATATTATCTTACAAATATTTGAAAATGAAAATAAATCTTGCTATTAACTTTATCATCATATTTATAATTTAATCTTTTATCAGTGTTGATCATGATAATTTTATTATTTGAGTGTTTATTTTTTTGTTATACAATTTTATTTTAACAGGTTAAATTTAATATTTGTATTTGTATTTATATTAATTTTAATTTTATATATTTATTTAAAAATGTAATTATACTGGGGAGTAATGATGTATAAGGTTATTTTAATTGACTAGCTAGTTTATTATTATTTTTTATATGTAATAGAATAATAATTTTGAGACCAGAATATTGAAATATAAAACTGTAGTTAATGGTAAAATAGAAATATAATATACATGTATCTAATAACATTATTTCTATTGTATATTTTAATAAATATATTTTTATGTGTCATCTAAAGTTTGAGCAAAAACAATGTTGAAGAAATAATATGGAATGTAGATTTTATTTGTACCAAAGAGAAAAAAAAGGAAATTATATTACGCTGTAGTGGTGTGTGTGGTCATTCTATCCACGAATAGGTAATTTAATTCCATCTATTTTTTTTATCGTTTTACACATAACAAAATAACAATTTTAAAGGTAAAATACTGAGATTTTAAAATATAATCAAGAACAATATATTAAAAACCAGTCAAAAGAAATTCTCTTTAGTATTGATAATATAAATATAGAATAATAAAAATGTGTGCTTAGAAACCAGTAATATAATTATAAAAAAATTGTGAATAAAAAATAGTAATTACAAACAAATATTGATTATTCTTGGTTTTCAACTTATTAATCTCTTCTAATCTAGCTTATAACTTAAATCATTAATATTTACAAATTAAATCATTAACATTTACAGTTTCAATTATTAATTATAATAAAATAATTTAATATATGAAGATACAAATTATTTTAATTTATTCTACTATAGATATTACTTAATAAATTAAAAATTTAAAAATATTTATTTAATTAAATATATAATAAAATTTAAAAAATAAGCTGACAAACTGCCACCATATATTTTATAAGATACTTAAATTATTCTTTAATATTTTTCATTAAATGTTTTTTTAATTATAGAATAAATTTTGTTTAGATTTTACAATTTAAAATACAATATATCGACTCAAAACAAAATGGTTTCGATTGGATGGTCCTATTGATAAAAATTAGGGTTTAGAAGAGAGGTAGAAAGGAGTGTTTAGTCAAAAAAAATTTTGGAGTTGTAAGCAAAGAGAAGGGTCGAGATCAGGCCGGTGGAAGTAACCATTCTTTGGCGGCGGTAGAGGCGCCAACGCCGCGAGTATACGGCAATCCCAGCGGTTGGGGGTGGAACAACAGGCATTGGTGTCTTCCTCTGCAAGAACGCCACCATCGTTCATGTTGGTGATGAAATTACAAGTAAGTGTAATAATAGGGAATGGAACAAGTGGAAGATGAATAGCGAACATGCTATGGTGTATTTCTATTTATGTGGGGTGCAAAAAGTAAAAAACTTAATATTTCTTATCAGATATTTTTGAAGGCTTTGGTATGAGACAACAAAAGAAAACAACATTAACAAATTGGAGGAGCTAGGTTAAGGTTGCGGTGGTGGTGATTGTCGACTTTAGAGGAGGAAGGGATAAATCTGAAAGGCGTGATGGCGAGGCGAGAGCTTTCGAGCACGTTGAAGAACCTGAAGGTAAATAATTTGAAGGGAACGCTATCGTTCCTCTTTGTCGTTTTCGTTGAATTTCATTACCTGTTTATGAGATTTTACCTTCGATTGTTCGATTCAGTATTAGAGATGAATGTCTAGGGTCTAATGATGCTGCTCCTGTTTCTGTTTCGATGTTGGGCAGTTCATGCAAAGGGCGGCTGTGAGGGAGGAGAAAACCAAGAGAGAAGAAGAGATCAAACCTGATGTCAGTATTGGTACTACTTCTACTGCAGTCACTCGAAAGTGGTATTTTTCTTACCTAAATTCAAATAATTTGTAGGGATTTAGTTCTGGGTCTGCCTGTCGAGGCTTTTTTTTTTTTGTATTCTTTAACTTACCCTTGTTTGTTACAAGTGATGCATTCTATAAAGGAAATTGAAATTATGGTGTTGTGAAGTTAGGCATTTGTTTCTCTCGCAATAGCCACTTACCGAGTGATTCTCTATGATGGACTTAAACCTTTTGGTTGGACAATTAATGGTTTTGAAAGTTGACTTTCCTCATGTCAATCACTTTGATGTAATCACCAGTATTACTTAAAGGCTTGGAACTCAGAGTTGAGATTTTATTTTATTTATGGAATGAGTTTATTTTATTAAGCTAATGGAAAGAGTGCCCATATCACCTTTCAAATGAATAAGGCTTTATAAAACAGTTGATTTTGAATTGGGAACTGATGTGTTGTGGTATTCCCGGATAGAGAACCGCTTTTCTAATATTTTTTTTATGAATATTAAATAATCAATAATAATATATATAAAAGGTCAAAAACAGAAAAGTCAGTCAAAGTCCATGCACTAATCATAGCTATCTCGTATATACATAATGTGGTGTTTAGTCCCCACTAGCATAAGCAATTTGTGAAGGGATATGGTGGTGCTCTAGGCTTCAATCGCGTGTTTATACAGTAGTGAATTTTTGGCCTTTCACCATCTGCCATTGATAATCTTGATATGGCTCGCTTTCCCTATATCCTTAAAAGCTATAGTAAATATATAGAGCCAAGAGTTATTTAGAATAGACATGGATTGGGGAAATTTCTGACATGTTCATCTGGAAAAGAATATATTCTAATATGGGTATTGGAAAGGTATGTAATTATGGTCTTTAATTGTGATTATATATTTATTTTTTACCATCCGCTGATAGTTGCATATTAATAAGAAACTATCAAGTCTCCTTATAAAGCATTTTGTATATTGTTAATTTTTAAAATCTCATGTAATTGATGTGTTTTAATCTTGACCATATATGATGAGATACAATGTTCTATATTATTTGTCACATAAAAAGATCTCTCTCTATTATATGTGTGTGTGCTTGGTTGTGTTTATTAAAGCTGTACTGTATCTTGAAATTTGAAGAGTTTTGTGTATCCTTGTAATTGTGTAGTATCATACGCACATTGTATTAAGTATCTTGGTGTCATGGATCTAGTGTTGTTTCACGTATAACCTGTACAATTTAGATTAATCTTTATGTATCTTGCACCATAAAACAGAAGGTTAAATAAAAATTGTGTCTGCCAAAATTTTCATTTTGACTTGGTTTATAATTGCTTCTCATCTGCAGTTTCCATCTTCATCGGTTCAATTATTTCCATTACATTATTTTTTTTACATTAAACTTGACTGGTTTTCTACGTATGTGTAGTGTTGTTATAATGGAAGGTGATCCCCATCCTGGAGCACTTAAAGGTCGAATGTCATTTCTAAGTTTTAATCCTTCTGTTGATGTGAGTATGAAGATCAAATTTCAAAGCTGTTTTTTTATTCACCTTGCTGATCTAAATGTGCTATTCCTTTTCTATGATTTTCTAATTCCAAAGCTGTACAATTTTAGAAATTAAACGAGGAAGAAGCAAGATTACATCAGCCAGCAACTGAAACTACGGTGTCTAGAAATCAAAATGCGAGTGTCTCTGTCAGGTGGGTTTATTTGCCTAAACTACCATGTGGATATTAAATTTTGTTTATTTTTAACTCATCATGGGTCCAAAGGTTATCTGTTTATGTTTTACTATCCAATGTTCCTAATGGCTCAATCTTTTCTTATGGACAACAATTGAAATAGTTTCATTAGATTATCCCGCTCAATTTTAATTTGGTTCTGGTTGCCTTGTTGTCAGAGACAATAATTTTTCAGTAGAAAGTCCAGAATGTGTCAAGATTGACAAAAAGAACATGGAGGTTAACGGCCATGTTAAAAGGAAACAATCTGAAGTAGTTAGTGAAACACAATATCCTAACAAATCTCCAAAGAATGATCATGATGATAAGCAATCATTGCCAAGCTCTAGTTTGGGCACTTTTAAAAGACCGAGTGGAGATAAGCTGGACTGGAATGTTCTTAGACCATCAAGTGTCAATCGAAGTAGATGAGTGTTGTTGATTATTTGATAGCATTCAAATTATGGTAGGTTTGGTTCTGTTTCTGGTTTGGGCATTTATATCTGTAGCTGTGGTCTTATCGGGTGGTTTATAACCCTCGCAATTTCTTTTTAAGATTAAGGATTTAACCTGCTGATATAGACTGAATACTTTTAGATGAAGGGGCTAAAAGAAAGCCTAGTGGGTGTTCTTTTGTGTCATTGTAATTTTGAAACAAATGGTCTTCTGGGAATGTGCTTTTGACTATTAAATATGTTGTGATATTAAAATGTAACTTAGTTACAAGTGAATTATTAGTTCATAATTAAGACCCACAATTTTGAGCTTCTCTCTCTTTGTCCTTCTTTCTTTGATATGAAATTGTATGCTGTGAACATGAATGTTGAGATTTGAGTTTCATTCCAAATGATAATTCAAGACATGATCATTTGTATACCTTCTGGAGAAAATACTGTGGCCGGTCAAAAGTTGTGTTATGTTGCAATAATAGTTGGCATAGGTGGACTTAAGCATTCGCCAGATTGGACTATAGGGAGTTAGTACTTAGTTTATGGAAACTCAGCACATTTTATTAAGGGTCTTTTGAAATGGTTCGAGTCATTGATTGCTAAATTAACTATCTAGTTGAAAGAGCATCTTATTGAACAAGACAGGAAGAACTGTACTAGCTAAATCAGTTGTTACAGCAAAATCGTCGTAAGGCATGCAATTACTTTGGTATCACAGTTTATATGTGATGACATGGACGTACGGTTAATCAGATTTGAAGCAAAGTTATATAATAGGAGAATATGTAAAAGAAGGGAGTTTATTTAATGTAAGAAGAAAGAGACGTTGTACAGTATGAAACTTCACTGCTAGTTGAAAAGCCAAGAGACTCGGATAATTTACTACAAATAAGCAAAAAAGCCATTGCAGTTTTTAGTGTAGAATAGATGAGCTTCTCCTTTTGACATATATAAAGTACCTTTCCATCTGTGAAGTTTCTTCTAGCCTCTTCATAATGGTGGATTTCTTAAAAGAGCATTCATGTTGAACCTATTTTGGTAACATCACATGCATGCGCTCAGGCTCTGATGCTGTGCAGACTGTTGAACATCTTTCTGACTTTAAAGTACAATTGGACAGTGATACTGATAACTTTTATCAAGATCCCCTCAAAATAGTAATCACTATGGAGATTAACATATATGAGTTAACATCCATCAGCAGAGCATACTGCCAAATAAAATGCCTCCCAAGAGAAAATATCACAAGTTGGCCTAGGGACCACAAGGAAAACTATAACCAATTTTTTTTTTTTATCAGACATTAACTTAGAATCACGCGCATCCAAAGATTTTTTGTTGAGGTCAATATAGTTGTATGTAAATCAATAGCAATAGCATGATGAACCAAAACCAAGAAGTCTCTAAAGCATTTTTTATTATGATCAATATAGTTTGTACGTAAATCAATAGCAATATCATGATGAACCTAAACCCTATTGTTAAGAGTAGAGAATTACTATTCTCATTTACATCATTTAACCAACCAAGCAACCATATGTTTCGTCTTGCATTAAACGCCAAACTATTCATTGAAGATAAAAGTATATTAAATCCATAGGAAATTTTCTTGGTTCAATCAAATTTTGTTTCTCCGGACTATCAAAAGTAAGCATGACATTGTTTCGAACATATAAAGTCCTAGAGTATAACATCACCTCCAATCTAAACAAGTCTTATGTTAAACTCTGATTTTTTTTTTTTCTTTATGAGATTTTTAACTTATACTTGAATTTAGGATAATAATGTGGAGTGAGCCATACTAGTTGACTTGCGACTTGCTAAGGAAAAATGTATGACGGGTTGTCTATTTTAACCTGTTAGTTCGCTTAGGCTTGTCCTACATAACTTCACAGGCCAAGTGCAGAGTGGGACAAACTGGTCGCATAATCCATGTCTTAATAATTTATAAATTTCTTTATACACCTCTTATAATTTCTTTCTGTAGTATCATATTTAAAAAAAAAAATTATCCATTCCAAATTCCATCTGAAATACAAATTTGTATTATAGATTGTGCAATTTGAAATATTGTACAATCAAAAAAATAAATTTTAACTTCAAATTTTGTAATCCAATAAGTCTTTGAATTTCACATTTTGGAATTAAAGAAAAAACGTTCAACAAAAAATATTAAAGTGTAATTTAAGTAATTTTTGAAGTATGAGTTACAAGAAAAAACTCCCATCAATCCTTAATTCAAATACATTCACAAATTTTGATAATAATTTTTTAATATTTAATAATATTTTTTTTGTTTTCCTGAAATACATAGATTGTTTAAGTTTCAATACTCATCCAATTCAATAGTCAGACTAGTCTTTTTTAGAATAAAATTTAAATATAGTATTATATATATATATATATATATATATTATTTTATATTATTTTTTAAATTAAAATAATAATAATGCGTCTACATATTATCTTAAAAAAATAATGAATTTAATGAAATATCTTATTAATCAATTTATTAGTATGATTCAAATTTAAATTTCTTTAAAAATCAGAACATTATAATTTTTTTTTACTTACGCATATGTTTAAGAGTAACATTATGACAATTTACCTAATTCATCTAAACAAATATAAAAATAAACATAAAATAATTTTATTTAAAATTTATATTTTATTAATTTAAAAAAAATATCTTATATGATTGTCAACTCTTATATTCTGAATCAATAAAATCAATCCACATCTTCTACACCCATATGACCGAACAATCCATATTGTCATCCTTAGTTAAATTATTATTGAATTTAGTTAATTCATCCTATTTAAATGGTGAAGACTGTGCTTACATTAAATTGGGGCTTTAACCTGTCTTTGTAATTGAACTGAAATTAGTTTTACGGTTTTTGTATTTATTGGTGTATAACTTTATTCATATAAAAAACTTGTACATGCTATTTTGATGAAATGAGGCTTTATGATGAGGAATCAAACAATCTCTGTACAAGCTTACCAAGCAAATTGTTCTAAGTTGTCTAAGCTAGATAGTAACCAACCAGTACCAAAAACTTGATATTTTAATGGACAGCAAACATCTCCTTAAACCTTTAAAAAACTGTGGTTTTGTTAACCAAGCCTTTTGAGATATCCTTAGCTAATTAATTAAGATATCCTTATCTAATCCTTAATTCAGAGTATTGTCTGCTACGGTTTGTTACTACAATTTGCAGATTCCTTTTTTATTTTTATCTTCTTCTGTCTTTTACTATCAGTAGTAAATTGTGCTTCATTAAGAAAAGAAATGTCATGCCATGACTGCAAAAAAGTGAATTGAATAGTAGTATATAAAGTGCAAACACAAATGGAGAAAGAAAGTGCAAAGAGTAGTTTATTCCATTTTGTTTAACCAACCTAGGAGTAGATTTACTAGTTACAAGACATTTTCTGGACATTTCTCAAGCAGGAGCCCATGCAGAAATGGCATTCAGAATTCGCCCTTTCCACCCCTGCAAAATCCACTTGCCATCCTCAGCCACTACAAAATCTTTGTGATATTCGTTCTTCACCATTTGTTTAGCATAATTCACCAACTCAGGATCCAAAGGAACTTGTTTGAACCCAGCTCTCAGGTTCCTAACCTGCCACTGCTTGTAGGTCTCCGGTCTCTCAACTCTCTCAGCCCCCTCACACGCTATAACATTCATGGCATCTCTTCCAAGCAACCCTTTCTCAAACATCACTCTTTGCGAGTCTTCACGAGGTACATTAACCTCAAACATATCAAACAGTGATGAGAAGTGGTACAGCGCTTCCCTGAACCGTGTCAGGAAAAAAGGTGCACTATAAGAGCCATTGACCACCCCATGGATGAAGATGTTTGGATTGATCTTCCTAATCAACTTCAACACTGCATCTCTTGGACAGTTCACTGCCACAGTTTCATCTGGCAGGTTCTTCAGCCGGTTGAAACAGCTAACAACAGTCACTTCATTCGCGTCTAGCTTGAGATCTGCAAGTTTTATAGTTTCCCATTTCTGTGCAAGGCAATTGTACTCAAAAGGGACATTGAACTTCTTGCAGTAGTTTTCCAAACGCCGCCCTGTCTCCTCAACCCTTTCAGCAGGCCGAAATCCTGGCCGAGGAAGATCAATTCCTGTTATACGAAGCCTTGGAGGACCACCCTGTCTTTCTGAGAGCTTTTTGAGGAGGCAGGGCCACTGAAAACCATAGCAAATGCCAAAGTCAATAATATGAACGCTGCTCTCATTTTTCACAAGACTAATGATGGTCTTGGTTGCCAAATAATTTGACATCCTTTGCAAAGGAGAGGATGTAACAAATAATTTGTAAGCTTTCAACATATCAGCAGCAGTTGCCACTTCCAGTGGCACATATGATGGCGTTCCAGCAGCCAACCTTATCTGAAGGCCATTGGCAAAGTAATGAGCCAAACGCTGGAGTCCATCCCCATAAGGTGAAGAGTGTTGCCTAATCTGGCTGAGTAACTCATTTGCATTCCTTTGGTCAAAGCTTGCCACTGCCTGTGCACATTGAGTTAGAAGGGTCCATAAATCAACAGCTGCTGTACCTGCTTTGGTGGACCCTTTCTTTGGACGTGTGCGTGTTGCCTTTCCATTGGACCCTCTTAAATCAACACCTTGTGATGGTTCAGAACCAGATCCACTTCTTCCACTTTGACAAAGCAACAGCTCATCTAAGATCTCTGGCGGCTCTAACTCATCAGAAAACACAGCTGAAACCTTGCTGCCTCTTCTTCCATCTTGTTCATGAAAACCATCATCATTCTGATGGCTTCTCTTTTCTCTGGATGCTGAACCTGAACAACCCTCTTCCACCATCACCGGCTTTGTATGAGACTGAACGAGATTCCAGGTTCCATCACGAGCCCTAAATGCATCAACTACATCTGGGGAATAAACTAGATGGGTTTGCTGTAGTAGAAAAGAAGAGTCAAATTCACCCACACCGTTGACCAAGTCAGAGTCACATGAATTCTCAGTAGTGCAGCTGCCATTGCTCTCAAAACTAGCAGTGCGACCAAAATTTTCATCAGGGTCTACGATTTCACCACTGAAAGAAGAACTGCGATGGACAAGGACATCAAGGAAGGATTTTTCAGCAGCCTGGAGTCTCAAACATTCCTGCAACATGCAGGGTTTGCTCTCCAGGTCGTCTTCCTCATCCATGAGGATGTCGCTTATGTATCTAAGGATGTTGTTAGAGTACTTGGTCGATTCTCCACTTGAGCTTGTACCAGAAGAAGGAGAAGATGAATCATCAAACTCAATCCCCTCCGCCACTTGGTTCTGATCTGAAAACACCGAGATAGAACCTCCAAAATTTTGCAGGAGAGAGTTGGTGGAAAGCATGATGAACTCACCAAGAACTTAATATAGATGTATGTGAAGATTAGCTAACAATATGTGGCTAGGAATCAAAGTGAAACTTTGAAGTGAATTAATAGAGAAGAAGAAACAGAATCAAATGAAGAAAATGAGAAGAATAGCGAAGGGATATTGATGATACATGAATCTCAGAGTAAAAACATAATCATGGTATAGAGTGTGATGAGTCTAAGTTGGGGGCAAACCAAACCTCGTAAACTCAGAGAAAATGTTTTGTAACAGAGGTGACAGTGTGTTGTAACAGAGGTGTGTAACCGACACTTTTGAATGATGTATGATGTTAACTTTCTTATATAGAATGATATCATTATGTAGTAAGGAAACTTCATGGAAGGAGGAAAGCATGGTCAAAGCCGCCAAGCACCTTTTGTTAGTATTTCTTCGTTGTCTATAAGATTAAAATTAGAGTAAAATTATTATATAAGTCTAACTCAATCAAATAAAACAAATTTATGAGATTGAAGATTCCATCTACTTATATACAATGAAATGTTTTAATCTTTAGTCGATGTGAAATTTTTAAAAAAACTAGTGTAATTATATAAAACAAAATTTAATTGTATTTTTTTAAAAGGTAATCACAACATTGTTACAAACAAATAATTAAACATAAGACAAGAAGAAGAGAACTTTATCCATGAATAGGTATAAAATGTTAAGGTCAAAGTGTACAAATATTTATAATTAAAACACAATTTACAGAAAATATTATAATTATTTCTTACCTGCAATGGAGATTATATTTTATATTTTTATATGAGGATTATTATTTTATTACAAAAAAAAATCCAGTGCTTTTTTTTTATAATTTTATTAAAAAAAAAATTACTATTTAGATATATATCCCTTTGAAATCTATGTCAGCCAATTATACACACATGAAACAATGAATCTCAAATGGGATGAAGTACACATTTTTATCAATCGTATATTTAAATTGAGACCTTCATACGATAATTTCATATGGTATAGGTACTTTAATTCAAAAAAATAATTATTAATTGCTCAAAAAATATACTGATAATTTAATATTTACAAAAATAAAAGTTATATAATAACCTGTAAAATTAATGTTTGGCTTCTTTTGTTCCTTAATATATTATTTTATACCATATGAAAAGTTGAAAAAATGATTTAGTACAATTAAAAATTGTTTGATATGAAATTCTTACATGTTGGAACTTTATATCCATAAAAAAATCAAAATGTAATATATATAAATTAAAAATAAATAAAAAAATTGTAATTCTTGCTCAATTGATGAGGGTGGAATAGTAAAACTATCATATATAAAGACATAGATTTAATAGAAAAATGAAACTTGTTTGCCCAATATATCTAATAAACCTGAAAATTATGATTTGATATTAATATTTATAGAAAACCATAATGACAATTATAATAAATTTAATTATTTGTGTAGTAGTGACTTTCATTAGTTATTAGAATTATCCCAACAACTACTATTAATGATTGAGTAATATTATATATTATTGAATAATTTATTATACAAAATATTGAGAAAAAAATAATTAATTACTATATTAATTAAATTAAATATTATTTTAAAAAAAATTATTAGTAATTTTGATTATTTAGTGATTGATATTTTTTTTACTATCTAAAGTAATTTCTATCGTTAATAAAACATAAATTAGTTATCAAAGTTTAATTATCAATTACTTTAAAATTAGTAAATAATTAATTTAAAGTAAATATTATGTAAAACATGGATAACTAATTAGATAACAGTTTAAAAATTAATTTCTAGTTTTTATTAATAATAAAAATTAATTTAAATACTAATAAATTTTTTAGACTTTAAAATAATATCTAATTTAGTTAATATAGTGATTAATTATTTATTGTTTCTAAAATTATTTTTATTTAATATTTTTTTAATAAATATTGTATATTATTATATTATTACTTTCATAATTAAGAAATACCTTCATTTTAAAAGAAAAATATCATAATCATAACAAATATATCCTAAAAAGTAATGATAGAGAAAATGGTATAATTAAATTAATAAATACATTTTCTTTACATGTATATTGGTACTTCTTAAATCATGTCTAATAATCAAATTTATTTTTTTAATAATTTTCCAAATTAAGTTTTATAATGGAATGTTGCTCGACATAATTTTCAACTTAGAAAATGCAAAATATCGTGAGTAATAGGTAAAAAGAAAATGAAAAATATAAATTATATTTTAAAAGAGGTAAAAAGAAATAAATATGATATACTTGTTTTGAAAATTGAAATATTATAATAATATCATCTAAAAACAGATAATCTCTTATTAAAATTTAAAAATTACGTAAATAGAATATGAGCAAACACAAAATATTAAGTGTTATTTTTCTTGTAGAAGTGTATATTTAAGAGAAAAAGAAAGAAAAGAAAGATCACATGTGACATGTGATGTAGTCAGAAGTGCACATGTGGGAAATCTTGATCCCCAAGTCATCCAACAAAGATTTTTTTTTACACAACAAAGAATTTTTTTAACAATATAATATTTAGCTAATAAGAAAGACAAAAAAGTGCAAAAACATACTATATAATAAAAAAGGATAGAAAAATAAAGATACAAAGAGTGATCTATGGGATAATTTAATATAAAATTTCACCACATCCCAATTAAATTATAATTTAAATAATAAACATTTTTAACATTTCTTAATATTTATAATATATAATCATAAGATAAAACATAAAATTATTTTATATTAAAATATTCAGATAAATAATATTTTTATTATTTATAATGATTGGATCAATTTTATTAAATTAAAAATCCTGAACCAAATACTAGCTAATTATAATGGGATGCACTAAAAAAACTTAATCCAACTCAATGATTCACTACAAAATTATAATTAAGTTGGATTGTATTTTAAAAGTTGAGAGGAAGCACAGTAAACTCTTGAAAAATATTGTTTAAATAGTTATAAGATTATATTGTATAAACAAATTTTTGTTTAAGAAACTATGTAGACTGTATAATATGCAAAATGAGTATCTTGCAGAATAAATTATTTTTAATTATTTAAATATATATATATATATACATATTAATAAAGGAGCAATTTATAGTTTTCAAAATTCTTGATTGTTCAAGTAAAATGCAATAATAATAATAAAAAAATAGCATTTTACATTTTTTGAAGTATTATATTATGAAAGAAAAGTTTAACAGATAACATTGTTAATAATATAACTAAAACCTTCCTAACCCTACTATATAACACTCTCAAACCCCATATAATAAGAAACTAAAGTTGACAGAAATGTATTTTAAATACAGAATTAAAAATTCACATAATAAAAAAATAAAAAGGACAAAATTATCACACAATTTCTTTTTATATTCTTTTTATATTCAACATTGGTTACTGATAAAAAAAAAAGTGGTTGGGATGGGCCAGTAGCAATCTCTGTCACCCACACGGGAGATAAGTGCAGTTAGTCTTCATTCTATGAATATAAGGTTAAAATAAAAAAATAAATAAAAAACAAATAAAAAAAAGTAGTAGTCAAAAGTATCATGGTCAAATGCAAGGGAATCCTTGACCTCGAGTCATTCAAAACATCCTATCCCTAAAGATTTTTTTTATTGGTATTTTTTTATAAAGAAAAGAAAAAAAGTGAAATAAAATAGTAACGGAATAAAAATATATAAATAAATAAAATATTTATTTTAGGATTTATTCATAGAAAATCATTTCATCAGTATAATAAACTACCATCTAGTCTATTCGTAAATTTTTTTATAAATACATATAATTTATCTATGTATCGTTTTTGTTAATATATGAGTTTTGGTCTAATTCTTTCATATTTTTGTATTTCTTTTATATGATGACAAATGATTGTTGTTACTTGATGTCAGCATAACTAAATGTCAAGTCGTATATATGAAAGTTTTTATTTTTATTTTATTTATTTTTATTTGAGTGTTATGCAGTCGAATACAATGTTTTCTTGCTTCCCAAGATGTAAATCCACTTGTCCATAACATAGAAGGCAAAGGAGAAAACATTGTTTAACAAGTACCATATAAAAAATTGAAAAGTGGGAACATTCAAAGATAACTTTATCTTTTTCTATGTATATGCATGATAAGATAATGATTTAGACCTTGTTTATGTCTTATGACTTCTCTTTGAAACTTCAACCATGTCGTTTTCTGTTTTATTTGAGAGTAAGATAAATCGAGATACATGCCCCCTGCTTTAAGTTTCTCTATTGACTTTCTATTTCTTTTGATTCTCCTTTTGATTCTATGCCCAAATTAATAATTTTAGCATCATAAAGGTACACATATTTTTATATTGCAGGAATAGTCTTTTGAACCAGAAAACTTTCAACCACAATTAATCATTAGTTTTGATTTTTTCATAGCTAAAGAAATAGAGCTAGAATTTTGTCCAATTACTAAAGTAGCAGCTAGATGGAACAAAATGATAGGTTTCTATAACAATTTCAGGAGAACTATGAGAGGCCATTCATAGAAAATAATTTTTATATAAAAGACTACATGTACCATTTATAGAAAATTTTGTTGGAATTTAGTTAAATATTAATTACATGATTCTTCTGGTACTATCAATTTATGTGTGAAACTATATATTGTGAATGATTTAATTGACTTTATGTGTGAAACTATATATTGTGAATGATTTAATTGACTGATAACGCATATCTAATAAATTAATTAAATGATATTATTAAATTATACGTGAAACTATATATTATGAATGATTTGATAATGGAGTGATAACAGATGATCTAATAAATTAATTAAATTTTTATTAAAATATAATCTAAGTGACTAATATAATATTAAGAAGTAAATCTTAAATTAATTCAACTTTATAAAATTCTAACTTATAAATTGAGATTTACATTCATCTATATATTATAAAAATATTTTTTATTTAATGGATGTAAGATTTCTCAACTTTAATTATGTTTGGTTATGTTGTGACTACAAGAAAATCATCAAATAAAAACCAATTTTTAGAAAGCTAAATAATTAGTTGCAATAGTAACTAAATTAGAGACCATTTTAGAAACTAAAAAAAAAAATTGATTTCTAAACTAGTTTATATTATTGTTAAATAGTTTCTAAATTGGTATCTAATTAGCTACCAAAGTTTTAACTACCAATTATTTAGTTTCTAAATTTGGTAGAAAAACATTGGTTGTTAATTAGATACCTGTACCTGTATGGATATTGGGAGCTGAGCAATGTTGATCCACGTCGATACACAATACTTACTTCGCTCTTAGCTGTCCTATGTTTCAAGTTTTCTTCTCTCTTCGCGTGCCTTGGTCGGCCGGTGGGGTACCTGCGATTGCACTCCGACGCTCAAGTTAGCGATGGTGCTCAATGAGAATTATCTGATCTTATGAAAAACATACATTTTTTCCCCTTTCAGAAGTCCCTTTAGTAGGTTGACTTGGACCTTGGTCATGTGGGCCAACCAACTGGTCAGTTGGTGGTTAGAGACAGACCTAGTGGTCTTTGGGTCGTGTTTGGTGGTTTCCTGGAATCCAAGGAGTGTTCCATGAGAACGTGTTTGACTTATTCAGCGGGGGTTATAACTGCTCGTTCCACGTGTAACTACGTTCTTTATTTAATTAAATTTATTTAATGTGTAACCCTCGATCGTCCGGTGTTGACCGGTACAATACCATTTTATAAACCATTTAACAATAATAAAAACTAATTTAAAAAAAATTATTTAATTCCTAAAATGGTTTCTAATTTATTAACAACTACTTATTTTTTTCTCTAAAATTGATTTGGTATATCTTCATTTATGACAAGAATCAAATCTACATTATAATATTTTTCTCCTTTACCCTTTGTTTTATTTTTGCAATGAGTGAAATCTACATTCATGACAAATGATTCGAATCTTCATTTATTTTGAGAAATGAATGAAATCCACTTTATAATATGTTGCTTTTTAATGGTATAACCTAAGAATCTGGACAGAGTCGATCTTGACTAATAATTTATATTCTTAAAAGTGGAATGAGACAATCAAGAACTCAAATAATGTGAACATGGACTGCACCTAACAACACTCACTTTAACAATTCACAAAATATATAAAATCCTTTATTCTTAAAGTAAAAGGGTTATATTATGGATGGTGGATGAAAATAGTTTTTTTTTAAAATTTTTAAAATGGTATTAACATGAGACGTGTTAAAATTCAATGTTTGGTTTTTCCAGTATAATGTTTTATTTAGATAAGAAATATCAATTTAAAAATAATTATAAGGTAGAAAAACTAATTAAAACCTCGTTAATAGTACAAGTCAAATCTAATTGTCAATCTTTTCTCGTTCTTAATAGTTCCTTATAAATTTGTCTCTTTTGTTTATTTTTATTGCGCCATTTCTATTTATGAATGAATAATTACGTCTTTTTTTTTTGTTTGTTGTTCATTAAAGTTTTTTGACAATCGTTCATTTTAATTAATTTTAAACTCAAATTATTTTGAAAAAAATAATACATTTAATCTTAATTATATATTTACTTCAATACGACTAATAAACTATCAGTACTAGTTAGCTAGCTTATTTGGTTAGTTTATAAGCTAGTTTGACCAACACAAACATATTTCATAAAAAGCTACAAACTTGTTTAACTAGCTTATACTTTATAACTTATTTAATTTTCTTTCATTATTATCTTTATATTTTAATATATGATTTTTAATTTTTTTTACCCATTATTATGTGTTTTTAATTTTATAAAGAAAATTAATGCACTACTTTTAGTATTTATTGAGTTGATTTTTAATTTTTTACATAATCTAAATTAAAAAAAAATCTAACATTACAAATTGAAGTAATCAATGTTTTATTACATGATGATATATAAACATTATAAGTAATAAAAGTTGTAAAAAAGAACTTGAAACATTAAATTTTAATAAGAACTTATTTAATTATTTAAAAAATCTAAATTATAATTACAAAAATAATATACATTTTAAAAAAAAAAAATAGAATTATTTTCTTATATAATTTTATATTTATTAATTAGTTTATCTACTAATTTTACTAAATATTTTAAGTCAATCAAGTAGTTTAGCAACTCACATTATAAATGACAAACTTATAAGTTAACACTATTTATCAGTTAAAAACTAGTTTTTTTTTTCAAATAGACTCTCTATCAACAATTAAAATTTCTCTATAAGGGTGAATATATAAATATGCTTCTTAGGATCTAGTTATTTTATTAAAATTTATTACTTTCATTAAGTTTTAGAAGTTATTTTTCATTTTAATTCACCCATATTGAAAATCCTTATTATTGTTAATTTAAATAAAAAAATAACAAATTATATTAATTTTTGGTTGAATATGTTGTATAAAATCGTAATTCAAATTTCATAGGATTTTCAAAAGCTTCACATGCATGCATCGCATGAGATCAGAATGTGTCGTCCAGCACTAAGAAAGTGGAAACAAAATATCAATCTTAACAATTATGGGACGCCAGAAAGTAACACCCAATGAACAATGACCAACAAAAAGCAAAGCAAAAACATGTTTGCATATTAAGAATCATATCCTAGGAATTTGGAAAAAAATCTCTGCAACTTAACTCCTGTACATTATTCTGTATTAGTTGATGTAGAAAATTTTAATCATTAATAACAAATCAGTTGTTGATAAGTGTCTAATTTCAGTAATATTTCATATTAAAATATAGGCACTTATGAGGATTTATTGCTAATTTACATATAAAATAATCCCTAATTTATGAATTTATACCTTTTTACATTTT
>Ga0123342_1002421_pt1 | contig 30996 bp, 15 predicted proteins | sample Turbeawhitnodule_FD_89960 | JGI IMG/M metagenome (GOLD analysis project Ga0123342, IMG submission 89960) | Root nodule microbial communities of legume samples collected from Mexico - Turtle bean Mexico white nodule | ecosystem: Host-associated > Plants > Roots > Nodule | place: Mexico: Nepantla... | reverse complement strand
GGAAAAGAGTGTCAAATGATGACTCTTCTTATTTCTCTTGTATAGTTGTAGGTGGTGTGGATATTAAATAAATAGGTGTAAATGTATTAGAGAGAGTCACATTGTCCATGTGACTTAGTGGGACGGTGTAGGTGTAATATGGGAGGTGCCTAAACTAGATAGGAAGTCACACCTTCCTCATGCTCTAGTTGGCGCCATTTTAGTGTCATTTAGGGGGGAATTTGCTTTTGATTTAGCTTCTCATTTCAGTGCCACTTAGGCTATAAATAAGGTGCTTGCCTTTGTAAAATTCAGATTGGATAATTGATATAGAGAAACTCTACTCATTTGGAGATAGAATTGTGTGAGATTTTGATCTCTTAGCTAAGTCTCATCTTGTGATGCATTGGGAGCATTCAAGTGGCGGCAAATCTGCACTTATCTTGGACCTTTCATCATCCAAGTGACGTGCCCATCTTCCAACCGAGCTACAACCACATAAGTCATCTTCCTTCACCTTGTTTCTTCAATTTCAATTGGTAGTTTGTTTCTAGGCTTCGTTCTTCATTTTTAATCGGTGCATTTTGTTCCTTGATAATTTCAATCGGTAGATTTACCTTTTTCTTCCAATTTTGTTCGGTGCCTTGCGTCCTTGATTCATTTGTGTTTAGTAATCTTTTTCCATGGATGTTTACAAGGAGATAGCACTCTTAATGAGTTTGGATCATCATTTTGGATGGCTATGTCTGCATTGATGATTCCTTAAGCTTCCTTGAAGTCCAATTCTGTTTTCAGCATTCTGTTTTGTTGATGTAATTTCGTTTTCATTGTTTAAGCACTCTTTGATCCTTGAATTGTTGTTTTCATTCACATATGTTGTTGTGTTCAAGAGTTTAAAAGTGTCTATGTTCAATTCAACTCATATCAGTAACTACCTAGGACCAACCGAGAATTCCCTTAATTCTTTTTACGGATGACTATTTTACCGCTATCAATTCAACCCAAGAAGATCCCATGGTCATCACTTTAGAGATCGATAAATTTGCCATCACCAAGGTCTTAGTGCATCAAGGCAGCTCGACCGACATTCTAGACTAGAAGACTTTCAAAAAAATGTGGATTCCAGAGTCAGAAATCCAACCCTATGACGATCAGATTGTCGGGTTTTCCAAAGAGCGAGTGGACACGCAGGGTTTCATCAACTTGTATACCACGTTTGGAGAAGGTAGATAACTTTGCAAAACTATAAAGATTAGATACCTTATGGTAAATGCAAATACTTCTTATAATATATTGCTCGGTCGGTCGTCCATTAACCACCTAAAAGCAATAATGTCCACTCCACACCTCGCAATGAAGTTTCCCTCGGCATTAGGTTACATAGTTATCGTTCATGTCGATTAAAAAACAACTCGCGAATGCTATGTTGTAAGCTTAAAAGTCTAACCAACCAATCGGATATACAAGGCATCTCTGAGCAGACGGTCAACCGGAAGAAGGGGATGCTCTCTAGGATTTAAAGGGTTGGTTAAAGATTGATCTCGATAAAGAAAATCCCCAAAAAAAAGAGCATATGGTTACCTTGGTCAACCTCAACCCTCAATTGGACGAAGCCCGCATCGAACCAGGCGAGGACCTTCACCCATTAACCCTACGTGACAAAGAATATACAACACACATGGGACTTCCTTGAAGTCGGATGACACTAAACTGGTAAGCCAAACATTAATTGATAATGCTGACTTGTTTGCTTGGACAACTTCAGATATGCTCGGAGTGAGTCGGGACATCATCACACATCGTCTCTCTGTCTACAAATAAGCCATACCTATCGTCCAAAAGAAACGCAAGATGGGCGAAGAAAAGCGTGTTGCTGCATGACAAGAGGTTGATAAATTAGTGAAAGTTGACTTTATCAAAAAAGCACACTATACAACTTGGTTGGCCAATGTGGTCATGGTTAAAAAGTCAAATGGCAAATGGAGAATGTGCACTGATTACACCGACCTCAACAACGCCTACCCGAGGGATTCTTATCCTTTGTCGAGCATTGATCACCTAGTGGATGGAGTAGCCGATTGCAATGTCAAGGTTTATGTAAATGACATTATAGTCAAATTTGATTCATGTCTACAGCATATCCAAAATTTAAAGGAAGTTTTTCAAGCCCTCCAAGACCACTACATGCGACTTAACCCCGACAAGTGTGCATTCGGAGTAGAAGGAGAAAAGTTTTTGAATTTTATGCTCACTCACCATGACATAAAAGCAAATCTTGAAAAATGTACATCAGCAATTGTACAACTAACACCAGGTACTATCTAGGTCCACTTTGCCTATACTGTTACATATACATTCATTTGTTCACATACTCAATTTAAAAAAAAATTAGGTATTACTTATACTCATACTAAATCAATGCGAGAATTTCTCATACCTACAAGTTGGGTTTATTTTTTTGCCATTCCTGTATTAGACTAATCCATTTTAGAACAACTTGGAGTGAGTTAAGAATAACTTTAAACCTTTAAAGCATCTCTATTGCATGAGTCATTTACGAAGTCTTAATTAAATTTGTGTGGGTTCTTTAATTTTTACTTTACAATGGCCTTAGAAGACTCACACTCTCGTTAATGTTTTATTTATTATTAGCAAAAATATATATATCTATTTTGTAAAATAAAAAATTAAATTTGTATTCTTATGACATAAGAGCCTATTTACAACCCTGAGTTTTATTTTTTTTATGTCATGTTAGCGTATTTTAATGAAAAAATTATATAAATCTAGATATTAATTTTATAACTCGATGTATATAACATTCACCCATATACGATTAGCAATGAGAACACTCTTATACATAACAATTATAATTTTGACTATCTTTTAACAATATTTTATTATGCTTTGAATATTGTTTTATACATTTGGCAAGTAAAGAGTCTTTCTCTTTAATCAAATACTTCTTTAAATTCTTTTATAGAACCAACTATTCATGATTAGATTAGAATGGTATTAAAAAATATGTGCAAGTTATAACCTGTTATAAATCATGATAAAATTTGATAATTTATCAATAACTTCACTTAATTTCACCAAAATAATATATATGTATATATAATTATTTATGATTTTTTTCTCAACCAAATTTACTATTATGATTTTTTAAAAGTACAAATATGTGAGTAAGACTAATGTTACAGTGAAAATGAATTCGAAATGTAATTAGAATCTAATTGAGAGTTTCAAAAGCGGGAAACTCCTTAGAGAGGAATAACGGGAAACCTGCGCGGCATTCATTTCAAAGATCCATGCCATGAAATAAGATATCCAATTGACCAAATTACCCTCTCACTAAATCAAACTAATTCAAACAAAATTTTATAGCTAGAATCATACACATCCCACATTGGAAAACTGGCTGGAATGATTTTTCATCAAGAAAACATAAAATTGAAGATTTTTTAAAAATTAAAATTAATTAATCAATGGCAAAATAGTATCCAATAAATTAATTAATAAATAAGCAAACTTATTAAGTTATTTATATAACACTTGTATGGAAGTTTCAATAATATATCATATTAAATCAATAATTTCATTAAAATTAAATTAAAAATAATGAATTTATTAATTAGATTTATTAAATATTTAGACTATTTAAATAAATTTATGAATTCAATTATAAATATATGGATAATTTGGAATTTTCAAAAATATATTAAATTAAATTTAAAAATTTATTAAAATTATTTTTATGTGATGATTGTTAAGAAGATGACATCTTTTAGTTTTTATTTTTAAAGTGCTATAGTATTTCAAAAATATGAATTTTTATATAGAAACTTTGTGAGTTAAAAGTAGTTAATATTTTAAGTTATTTAATTGTGACCAAATTGTTTGATATTGAAAACTAAAAGTTAATGTTTTAATTTAAAATAATTATTTAAGTTAATATTATATATATATATACGAATATACATTTAAATTTTTTAATAATAACAGAACTTATGTGTCCGCCTTTGAAAAAACATAATAAAATTTTGAAATTAATATTAAAAATACTAATATTATTAATTAATATGATAATAAAAAGGGGACAAATTAAATTAAAATGCAAAAAAATAAATGAAAAAAGTACGAAGAGAAAAAAATTATAATTAAATACATTAAGATAACTTTGGTAAAATTACTTCTATTCAGTATCATCGTTTGTCTAAGGTTGGTGTATTATATGCATAACTTCTTTCACACACTTTTGATATACTAGTTAATTAAATAACTTTCAAGGAAGAAACTTTGAACTTTCACATTAGTCAAGTGTCATGTATTGATATTGTTAAATAGTCGAGTCACGTCAACACATCCTTTTTTTTTGTCCATGTTGGTTGATGAAAATAAAGTTAGTTGATGACTCTTCTAGAAAAATATTCTCCAACATACTAAACATTTTGGAAACAACATGTTAGAGTAATCTCTATTATTGTACTATTCTAACATTAAAATAAAGAACTATAAGGAAGAAATTAGAGAAATTAAGGGCACTTATGATGTTCAATTCCACCACAATATAATTTTTAGATGAAGTAAGTTATGTATGTTGATTTTGGTTTGGAGAAAACACTTATGTTTTTTTCTCATTGATGCCCTTAGAAATGAACGGTCTAGATTTTGCCAACAAATTAAATTGTGTGGATTGTATTGAAATATGATGATGACACATTTATCCAAAAATAAGGACCATGTGTCAATTGTTGTGAAGTTCTACAAGAATGGACAATAACCCAATAATTTCATTTTCATGCTTGAATAATAACTTCGCATGCCCTGAAACAACCTTCTTTATCACATGTGAAAAGGTACAGAGTGCGGACCTATGGATGAGTAATCATGTGAATGCAACAACTTTTGGTGTGCATGATTGACTAGTCATGCATGGACAATAATCTCGTGTGGCCAAATAATATTTTTGTCTCGGTTAATAAATATCTATGTCATTTATAGGTTATCTGGGACTTGAAATCATAATAGATAACATGATATATTTACGTTTCATACACAACCAAGATGGAAGATTGTTAGTGACCAACAAAATTGCCCACAAACTATAGTTAATGCTTAAGTTGCCAAATGAATCTATTCTATATACAACAAGACCAAGCATATGGTTTCTTGCCTAACTTCATAAATTCGAAAAATGTGGTTTACTTTATTCCACTAAGCAGAATTAGTAGGATGTCAAAGTTGTCCATAATTTTTTCTTTTATTGTCATTTCATATAAGGTTGTTTGCATCGTGTTCACTAACAAATAATTGTTTTAATATTCGAATTAATGGATGATACCATAAGATCTTTGTTTAAGGATCCTTTGTTTAATTTTCTTCATAAACCCCATCTTTCACTTTGTAATGTGATACTCCACAACATGAACGTTTTTGCATTCAAACTCTTTTTGTAGAATATGAAATCATTACAACAAATGTGCATTTTTTTGTATTCCAAACCCATCAAATGAAATATATTTTTTGTTTGATACATACAATTTTTGACAAAGTGTTTATCATTTGATAGCATGCCCTTAAAAAGTTGTAGTAAATCAGTGAAATTTTTATCACTCCACCCATATTTTACATTCAAGTTCAAAAGACATAAAACAATTGACAATTGTGTGAGTCTTATGCACTTAGGATAAAAAGGTTATCTGCAGTGTAAGATACTTATCAACTACTCATTGTGTCATGCCCATATTGTGTAATTCTTCAAGAAACTGTCATAAACAAGATGTTCTCATATGATATATATTGTTTGTACTCGTCTATTCATATGGTTAATTCATGGGAAATAAAATCTTTCGTTGCTATTGGATCGATTTTGTTGGAAAAATTCAAAAGACTGTTTAACTTCATTATTCCACTGTTCACACATATGACTTGAATTGATCAAACTTCGATTCATACTTCAAATACTTTGGTAAATTTGACTTAGAAGATGAATGTACATCTAACTTTATTTGAAAGGTGTCACCCATCCATTCAGAAATACATCTTTTATATACTATTAATATGCATTCATAAAGTTTCATTTCTCCTTTTCACAATGACAACAACACTTCACATTTATCTTTGAGTATACAATATGAGAGCGCTTAGATTAAATTCACCACCCACAATCAAACATGCACTTAGAGAACAAAACAAAATGCATGTACAACTAAACAATTAAAGATTTAATAAAACAATTAATACTACATTAATAGTTTTCTTAAATATCAAATAGGAAAGTAAAATTTATTCATGAAGACAATTTAAGAAATAAGAATACTAAATTAATAATTAATTAATTAATTAAATGGTATGAATTTGTAATAAAAATTCAATATAGTGTATTTTTTTTTGGTAAAAACAAAAATATATCAATAGTGTGAAAATTGTCAAACAATTGCACATTTATAGTAGATAGTAAATTTCCATACCTAATTGGGTCTTAATCTTAGTCACGAGAAATTGGTGTATTACATGAACACACACCTAACAATATTAATAATATTTAGGATTAAATATATCTTTTTCTCTAATACTATTATTATTATTTTTAGACTTTATCACACTTTATACTTAAAAAAAGATATTTTTAGACATTTCTAACAATGTCAAGTTTGATCCCACATTTATAATTTTTAAAATTTCTAACACCACCAATAATTCAAATTTTGGAATTTGTAAATACTAACAATAATAAGGGACCTCGATAACTTGGTTCTATAAAATTTTTAATTTCTATTTGTGATTCAAAAATATAACAACAATAATAATTCAATCACTTTATAACAAATCAATATAGTAATGCAATGAAATAAGAGAGGAATAAAAAACCAAATTCTTAGATCAAATTGCAACAAACCAAAAACACTGTAGAGCAATGCAATTAAGCATAATAACTTGGAAATGGCGAGGGAGGCACAAGGCTTTGCAAATAAGGGTCTTTAGGGCTTTGGCATTGAAAAAATATTGACACTACGTTGGTGAAAGTGACGAGTGGTGGAGGCACGTTGTCACGAGCAAGAGAGGGCATAAACTTTGTAACGAAGAGAGAGAAGATGATTCTCACGAGTTGGTATGATGTATAAAAAAAGGTCTCTACACTAATTCAATCACACTCAACGTAAAATCTTAATTTGCATGTAAGTTATAGCTACACAAACATGGAAAGTAGGATTCCACGCTAGATATCAGTGAATTGAAGTAGAATTTTTTTCATAATTAAAAGTTTGCCACGACATCATCTTCTATGTCATATTGACTATAACCGTTGTAGACTTACTTTTGTAAAATCCCCATTTTATATTTCATATTTCAATTGTAGTGTAGAGATATATTTCAAACTTTGTTTTTATTCCAATTGTATCATTCATAAAAGAATCACAATCACGAAGGAATTTTCTAATATTCATATTATCTAAATTTAAGTCAATATCCTTTTAGATGTGAAGTTGAGTTTTTCACTATTACCTTAACTTTAGTTTAAGAGTCTTCTAAATACTAGAGTTTCTTGACGTTATCAATTTCAAACAATGAATTTCCATAAAAGCTTATGAAAAAAATATTATTGAACTGTGATGACAATGTGAATTAAGATGATGTCATTTTATCTTTGGATAAGAATATGTGATTTCACGTAATTTCCATGTCAATTTCAATTTATTAATTTCTTAATGAGATCCTTTGAAAGATTATATTCTATATATCCTAAGGCTAATTTAAGTTGTAGAAAGAAAACGATATAAGGAAAAAAAAATGAAATAGAAAAAATTTAAAAATGTTAAAGATATATGAAAAGATGTAAAGGGTTCAGGTCTAGCAACTAAAAGAAAGTGATTTTATATTTATAATAATAAAGTTTTTACATGATGTAATATTTATTAGATAATTTAAAAGGTAGTATATGTTTATGTAACATTATTTAAAGAATGAAGGGATAAAAAAATAAAAATACTAGGTGTATCTAAAAAACCTGAAGAAAGTGTGAATATAATTTTATTAAATAAAAAAATGTTGGAGGGTATTTTTGTCCGGAAAGGGTTTTAATTTGTGGTGGGACCAGGAACTGGAGGGACAGCGGTGGAATTTATTGAAATGTTTTTGAAAACGAAACTATTCAAATGAATGAATCATTCACACCTTCCAACAACGTTATAAGCCAGAAATGGAAAAATAAATCAAAGCAAAGAAACAGCTGTCATCATTACACAATCCCTAAAAACATGCACAATTTGAATTTCTGAGTGAAGCCCTTTCATTCTGAAACGTTGTTTCTATTCTCTCTCTTTCTACCACTCTGCTACCCATTCTGTCTCTTGCACTTCAGCACTGCCAAGTGCTACTCTTTTGCCCTCAATTGTATAACACAGGTGATTTTTAAATTGAATTTGTAATTGTCTTTTGGTTCCATGCTGTTTGATTTACAATTGGAAGCTGGAATCTGCCTTTCTTGTGCTTTGTTTTTAGTTTTTTTTTTTTTGTTAGAGAATTGATCTTGTTCCTAGCTACTGTTAGTATCCTAAAAGATAAAGATTGTGTTTTTTATGTTTGATCGGTATGGATTCGAGACCACAAAGGGACTACTTGGGTTTGCAGTCAGTGGGTTTTTTCATTTTGTTTTCTGCGTTGTTTCACTGTCTCGTTTGCAAGATTAATCATTTTGTGCTGTGATACTTCAATTAAAATTGTTGACTTTTATCATTCAATTTGAATTTTGTCTGTCCCAGTTGTAAGATTAATAATTTATTCGTTTTTTCTTGAAAAAAATGTGAACTTTGACTCAAATTGTTGATGTAGTGAATTGGGGTGGGGTGAGGTGGGGGGCGGTGGGGTGTGTTTTCTGCTGTAGGAATATACCAAATGAGATGTATCTTTTTATGTGTTTGCTCATTGTGGTTGGTAATTTTCTTTAGTCTTGTTATTTGTTGTTTATGGAGTTTTCTTTATTTTAGGTTCATAATGGGAAGGAGTTTGAGTCCAATGCTACAGAGAGAGATTCAAAATCTTGACAACAAAGATGCAGATAGCCGCAAATCTGCAATCAGAGCATTAAAGTCATATGTGAAAGATCTGGACATGAAGACAATTCCTATCTTTCTTGCTCAAGTTTCCGAGACCAAGGAAGCTGGTTCTTTGTCCGGAGAATTCACAATTTCATTGTACGAGGTTCTTGCTCGGGTTCATGGAGTGAAGATTGTTCCCATGATAGACAGCATTATGCAATCCATAATTCAGACCTTAGCTTCAAGTGCAGGGTCTTTTCATCTTCAGCAGGCGTGCTCAAAGGTGGTTCCAGCCATGGCAAGGTATGGAATTGATCCCACAACCCCAGAAGAGAAGAAGAGGCAAATAATTCACTCTCTTTGTAAGCCCCTTTCAGACTCTCTCTCAAGTTCTCAAGAGAGTTTGACATGTGGTGCAGCCCTTTGCTTGAAGGCTCTTGTGGATTCAGATAACTGGCGTTTTGCTTCAGATGAGATGGTTAATAGGGTTTGCCAGAATGTTGCTGCGGCATTAGAGGGAAAGTCTACTCAAACCAATTCACACATGGATCTTGTTATGACCCTGGCGAAGCATAATGCTTTGACTGTTGAAGCCTATGCTAGATTGCTCATACAATCTGGATTGCGAATACTAAATGCTGGGAGTGAGCCTTTGGAGGGAAATTCTCACAAGCGGTTTGTAGCCATTCAAATGGTGAACTTCTTGATGAAATGTCTAGATCCCAGGAGCATATTCTCAGAGGTTGAACAGATAATTGAGGTGATGGAGCTGTCTCAATCAGACAAAATGGCATATGTCAAAGGAGCTGCATTTGAGGCTTTGCAAACTGCTAAGGTGATTTTGAATGATAAAAAATCAAGAGGTGTGAAGACTCCTGCTTCTGCGACGGGTTCAAATTTCAGTAGGAAGGACAATATGGAGGGAGAAAGTTTTTCTGGTGATGGAGACTGTTCTCTATCGTCTATTTCCCCTGATTCACATACCAGTACCTTGGACTTCTTCAATGGATATGCATCCCCTGATGGGTCTCCCATTTTAACTAGCCTGCCTTCTCAGAACTTCTATGAGCAAAGGAGTGTGAATAGGAAGCTTTGGAGTCTTGAAAATGGAGAGGTTGATGTGTCTCTTAAGGATGGTTTGTTCTCAAAGTCAGGACATGGAAATACCTCTTTGGAGCACACTATGGATCATGAATTTTCGAATGGAGGGGGAGATTTAACAGGAGAGTTTACTGGTTTCACGCACAGAAGTCCTTGGCGTGGAGCATCTAGAAGTGCCAGCACAAGTCCTCGAGTAAGTTTGTCAGATATTAATCAGGTTTTATTAAAATTCTGGTAATAAAATTGAATATGTTGTAGGGATAGCTTTACAGCCCTCACTCACAATTTAACAGTTACAAGTATCCATTTCCAAAGTTTTTCCTTCCTTGTTAACTTGAATGGTTGCATGTCATATTGCATAACCAAATCCCAATTGCGTTATAATAGAGTACGGAGCTTTTTTCTAAGATTTTCAAATCCCTTTTATTTTGCCACTTTAGATACATCTATTAGTTGTCCACTAGTTAAATGTTTCTAGTGTTAGATTGCTTTTTTTTACAAATATTTGTTAACATTGCTTTTCAAAATAATCTTAGTGAAAAAAGTATGGTATGACCCAACTAAGATTATTTGTTAGTCATTACTCTTTGAAATAATTTTATCAAATGTATTGTTAAAAGAAGAAAAAAGCTAAAAATAGGAAGAAGAACGAACATACTTTTGATTGTTATGTACTATTTCTTTTACTCAGTTGAATTTATACTTTACATTTACTTAGCTTGATGTTTTTAGCCTATTATGCACCATTTAATAGTGTATTCGCACAAACATGAGTGCTTCATTACTTAGTTAGCGTAAGTGTTTTGTGCATATTATTTTCCTTTAGGTAAACTTCAATGATTTCTTATGCTGGCATGTTTGTCATTAAAATCACAAGTTCTTATTGTTCCGAAGAGCTAACAGATTGTCTTTCCTGTACTCAGAAATCCCTCACGCAGGACAACATCAGAATTTTTATGACCCCTAGAAAGCTCATTCACTCTCTTCAAGATCCAAATGATGAGATTTCAGATTGCTCTGAGAAAGTGAATAGAAGGATCAAGAGTCTATCATCAGGCAATATTATGTGGAGTCCAGCATCTTTTTCAAAATATGATCAAAATATGGCAGATCATGTCAACTTTGATTCTAAAGAGAATGGTGGCTTATATGGTGATGTTAAGTTCCAAGGTGGACCGGAGTCAGTCTCATCAACAGATGACAATCCTATTACCTCTGATATAGAGATGCCTTCCGAGGTTGGTCCTGAAAGTGGAAATGGTACTGAAACAGTTCTCATGGGAAAGCCATTTCAAAAGACTAAGCAAAAATTAGTTTGTGGCATTTCTTTTGCTCTTCTTGCAATAGCAACTCCTTTACTCTGGATCAACAGTCAGGATGAAGGCCATTTTCTTGTCCCTACATAATGTGCTCATTCTAGAGTGTTCAAACTGATAATTAAGAGTATATTATAGAATAGTTATGTGAAAGTATTAGCTCATTCCAACTAAATGTTGGGAAGCTTGGTGTAGAAGTAAAAGATCTGTAAAGTTGGGCACACCCAATTTTGCTTTTATTTTTCGCGTAGAGTCTCAACTTTGGACTGAATTCTACCTTCTGGTGGAGTGAAAGCTCAAATGCCTTGAATGGATTATTTGATTCAATCAAATTTAATATAGATGAAGGTACATGTAGACTAGATGTTGATATATTTATATTAATTTTTGAGTAATATGTGTAGTTACTTGCACTTTTTGAAGTTTTTCTGTTTCATGAGAAGGTTTGCTTGATTGCCATATTAGGTGATTATTTGTTTTTCGAATAAGATAAATAAAAATTATATTTAAAGACATGAAGCACAAGTAATGTCTCATGCCAATACATTTACATCAGGTTTCATATATGCATACAAATTTATGTATTTGCATCTGCATAAAGCATACACCCTTCATAATTTCTATCCAGAAGACAATATATAATATATCACATGATGTAATCGTTGTACACATACGATAGGATTATCTTAATTTTATCTTTATATTGGGTGATTAACTTTATCACTAGAATTATTTTCAAGTGGAATAACTTGTTGAAGAGGTGAGAAATATAGAACAAATTATCATTAGAAACTGTTCAATGCTAATCTCTAAGGCATTTGGCATGTGGAAAATAATGTATATCAGTATTGCTGTTTACAAGTTGTCACTCTTTTGTAAAAATCATCAACTCGCCAAAAGTAAAATTTCAAAAGGACACCTAAATTTTACACATAATGCATATCTGTGTCTTTCTATAGGCAAAAACAAACTTACGCATCAAGATTTGGATTATATATAAACTGCCCACCTCTCCATACATCTTGAGGACTTATAATTATTGGTTTGAGGATGGAAGCTTGGCCCACACATATGTAGGAATGTTTACTGTAAATTTCAACGCGTGAGCCAGGACTGAAGAGATACATTTCATCAAATCCTCTTCTTCCAACCGACACTGAATTTCTTCTACCCTGATGAAAACAGTGATTTTTTCGATGAGATAGTGTGAATAATTAAAATGAAACTACAATACAGTTTACCTATGCAACATTGATAACAAAGTGTTAGCTCCATGTGCTTACATTTAATGTGATAATGTGTTACTAAATTTTAGCCAGAAACTCAATGAAAGAAGCCCTGAAATCTGTTCAAGAAAACACTACTTTGAAATTGAATTGAACATGTTCAATTTGACAGGTAAGGTATAGGCATGGAGTAGTACACCAAGGAAAATAGAGACGGAGAAGGAAACAATAGATACTGGAGTATACAATCCTGCAATAGTTCTCATTGGTGCCAATATTCAGAATCATTGCAGAATATGCTCTGACCAAGTTTATATACTCTACAGAAAATAGAAAATATTATTGCATAAACTATGTGCGGTACATGCACAATCTCAACGATTACCAGGGTGTTATCTAATGAATGAATGAGGATCTGTAAAAAGTGTTTAAAGTGCATGTCCACTTATCAATATTTATTCCACATGTTGAGAATGATGATTACGTACCCTGTCAATCACTGTCAAACTTCGCGGCGCATCTATGTACAGAAGACTTAGTTCCTCACTTAACTCCTTGTAGTTGTCTATTTCTTCATTATTTACCTGGCTACCTTCTAATCCATTAATCTGACTTTTTGTTCTCCACTGAGGAAATAATTTTCCAAAGCCTTCTTCCTGGTCTGAATCTTGAGGACTCAACATATACTCAGATTCAAACAATGGTGTGCTACAGTAACTTGATCCTTCTAATCCTATTGCATAAGTTGCTTCTGGTGAGCTTAGTGTCAAATGACTCAGGATTGACCCCGTCATTCGAAGGGGTAAAGACCTTCTGTTCGAGATTTCAAGCTCTGAGTTTAAGCTATCTTTTTCCAAAGTCACTATGTATTTTAATCCAATCTTGTCATCTGATGTTCTGTTTGTTAATTCTACCTGCATGAGATATCCTCAAGATGTCTTCAGTAAATAGTTATTGTTACAAAAAAATGGGAAGAACAGCAAGGCACTAATGTTCATAAAAATGAGAGTCCCTACTAGAACATATATGTTTTTTGAGGATAAATGAATTGAAATTATGAGGGAAAATGAATTTAGTATCTATTAGCAATGTATGGAAGTTTGATCATCAGGCATTAACTAAGCTCCAAGACCAATTTTTCTAGTACAAGCTAGTTATAATTCATGTCATAATCCAAAGGGAAGTTTCTATGATGTCCACAGGAATTTGATATATTTCTTACTTGTCAAGTGAAGATGGAATCATGGAACAAACAATGAATCGAACCAAATACAAATTTAATTAAATACAGTGATAGTGTAAAGATTTTTTATACCATCGTTTCAATCATAGATTCTAACATAGGGTGAATCATTTCACTTTTATAATAATCACTTTAGAAGTCATATTTATAATTATCTCTGATTGATTGACAATGTAAGAATCTCTAAAAGTTAATCTCGAATAACAATTTTAGGTTTCATTTTGTTACACACTCTACTGAATTACTACTCAAGGGAAATCAGACCTGAATGGATTCCTTAGTTTTGGCTCGAATCTTATGGAGAACCCAATTTGTTGGAGACCAAGAGAGTTCATCATCATCAGTTTGAAAATTGAAGTTTAAAGACACCCCTCCTTGAATTATAGGATCACCATCCTCTCCCTCTGATACAGCAGTGTGGAGCAACTCCACCTTGCCCCCATGCCACATGAGGGCCTTGTATGAGGTGATCAATCCACTTGGCAGCATCATGGCCACAGTGCTTCCATTTCTCAGCTCCATCTTGACAACGCAACTGTCACCAGCTCCTTCAAAGGTGACTCCATGTCCACTGAATTCCTCTTGCAGGTAGTCGATGTTGATGGGTTGGGAAGGGACTGAAGCCACTGCAGGGAGAGTGAACTCTCTCTTGAACTGCTTGTGAGGAATGAAACTGGCACAAGTGTGTTGTGGAGAAAGTATGTTTCTGGCAGGAGTAATAAAGGGTGTGGGAATGAAGCGAGTGGAGCAAAAAAGTGAACTAAAAGCCATCATCATGGTCATGCTTCATACCAAATGGGGTCTTGCTATTGGCATTGAGGAGGAAGAAGAGAACATTTTCTTATTCTTGTTGGCACAGCCAAAATTTGGTTTGCAAGTAGATAAGGTGAAATTTTTTATCGCCTTTGTTATAGTATCTGAGATATTTCAAGATATTTTAGTGACATTTGTCCCTTTCTAAACACTTACGGCCATTTTTGTTTGTTTCATTAACAGTGTTGAGTGACTGGTACAATATTCGACCATAATAAGAGGGTGATATTCATGTTCATCAAACATTATTTTAATATTTATTTTTCTGAAACATTATTAAGATAGTTACATTATTTCTCTAGACATATTTTTATCCTAGTAAAATTTTATTGTTTGTATAATAGTTTTGGTCTGTCACGTTGTGTTTTATAACTTAACTTCTCTGTATATTTTGAATGGGTAAAGTTAGTGATTTTTGTGGTATCTTTATCTATAGGCGTTTGATCACATGTCATGCAAAGGAGTGTCGTGAGATCACGTATGACCGTTGAACTTACCTTTTAATTATTAAGGATTTCATTGGAAAGACTTTTTATAAATTTTCTACAAGACTTGGGAACGAAAATAAAATTAGTTTTTTTTTATAAAGTAAAATTGATCTGTGGATAGTTAAATAGTAGAAATTATTTTGTACTAATTTATTGACATTTGATTTTTAGTTTACTCATAAATTAATATTATTTTTTTATTTTATTTTCTTTCAAAAGTTTTTATAAGAATTTTTTTGAAAAAAATAATCATAACTCATATAACAGTATGTACCTATCTATTTGAGATACTCGAATTTCTTATAAATTTTTTGTTAACATATTAGTTATTGACCAAATAAAGTCTAATAATTCATTATCTTTTTATTTATTTTTAATATAATATCAATTATAAAAAAAATTTTAAGGATAATTTTTATATCATAGAGTATTTTATCATGAACAAAAGTTGAATGAGCATAAAACAATACAACATGAAGTTGAATCAGATTATGTAAAAACAAGTGGTTTATTTAATAAATGAGAGAGCATTATGCGAAAATAAACAACTTTGATCGCTAATTCGGTGACAAAAATTAACACTTCCATTTAGTTATCGAAATAAATTCGGTAGCTGAAAAATAATCAGATTTGGTTGTTAATTTAGTGACAGAAATTAGCACTTTCATTTAGCCACAGAATTATTTCGATCGCTGAAAAATAAACAAATTTTGGTCGCTAATTCGGTGACAAAAATTAACACTTCCATTTAGCCACCAAATTTATTTCGGTCGCTAATTCAGTTGCAAATTTAATTACTTTTAATTTATTCAATACATTCACCAATTTAGCGACCACATTTTTTGCTACTTTCACTTTCAGTCGCAAAACTAACTTAAATCATTAACACTTTATTCAATCACTATTTCGGTCACATATTCGATATTGAGAACAGTTGGTGGTTATTTCAGTCGCAATTTGCGACGATTGTATTTTGGTTGCTAAATTCAGTGAGTAACTTGTTATTTTCTTGTAGTGACATATCATGAAGCTTTGATAAATATGCTTTATATGTGAATAAGGAATGAAACAATTTTTATTATGAAGTATTATTTGTATATCCTTAAGTTATTTTTGTCATATATATATATGTACATTGGGTACCATAACATAGTATCTCCATTTACTAACCACTACCTTCAATCCTATCTCTTGTTCACCTCATCTTCGAAAAAATTGGAAGTTAGTTTTACATACAACGACCTTCATGAAAGGTTGATCTTAGTCATGGAAACTCTACATTGATTGTGAACAAACAATGACTTTGCTCAATGGTGTTCATTGTTATACCTTTGGGCAGATAAATTCAGTGTGGTTAGGTGTTTGGCCACGTAGATAACTATTGTTAACGTTGCATGTGGGTGTGAGAAAACCTTTGTCAACCTTCCCTTTCACCTTATTTTGTTGAAAAGAAGTGGTTGGAGCTATAAACCTCAGAAGACTCATGTTATTAACATGGAAATTTCTTTTTAAGCTCCTATAACTTCTTCCTAACTATCATGAATTTTAAAATTCTCACTTACCCTTTACTGATTAAATGACCATGAAGGTTTCAGTAACTCCAATTTTGTTCTTTCTTCTACACTAGAGGTATACCGCAAGTTTAAGATCAAGAGTTTGGTACATCCTTAACTGAAGATCTACAAATGGTGAAGCTTCAAAGTGGGTAGCCATTTCACTAAATATATTCACATTCATGTTTTTCTTCTTGACTTCAATGAGTTATTGCGTCTTACCTCTACTTCTTCTTAAGATTTAGAGCAACGATTAAAGTTTTTAATGTTATTGGTCTTACATGGACTTCCTAATGATTATTCACATGTTCGTGATCAAATTTTGGGATCCCTAATTGTGCCTATCTTTAGTTTCACTTGTTCCACCATTTTGCGTCAACCATTGAAATACTTGCTTTTGTCACCTCTGATGACTCTTATGCAGTTGTCCTCAAAAGCCAGACAAAGGGCGACATAAGTGTGAACATTGTCATAGGCTAGGTCATAGAATTGACCAATGTTATGCTTTACATGGTCGTTTTCCTTGATCTGTTACATTTGCCCAAACTGCTCTCTCTCAACAGTCTAATTAGGGTTCCACTTCATCTGATCACTTCAAGATATCATGCTATCTTCAATGAATTTCAAAAATGATATGAGGATCATCAAAACTCTAGTTCCACTACTTCTATTGCACACATAAGAACATATTTTATTGGCCTCACTAACTCCAACTCTTTTGGTCCTTGGGTTCCATACTCAGGTGTCATGGATCACATCATGGGTAATAAATATTTTTTTTTTTCTCTGTCTACTTCCAGTTATTTACCTTTTGTTACCATGGTCAATGGCTTTAGGGTCTCGTCACATGGTGATGGTACTATTAATCTTCTTCCTTGATAATATTCTTTATGTCTCTAGGCCTCCATTTAACTTATATTCCTTTAGACCTCTCACATGTTCCCTTTATTGTATTATCTATCAAAAGTTTGTTTAGAGGATCATAGTTTGGGATGTATTATTGACATCAAATGTGAGTTTCATGGTCTTTATCACCTATAAATGAACATGTTGGTTTGGTAATGGACTTTCCATCTCTCATTCATGCTTAGACGGGTCATTCTAGCCTTGCCAAGATGGATCAACTTATTCCAAGTTTGTATAAGTTATCATGTTTGTCTTGTAGTCATGTCAATTAGAAAAACACATTTGTAGTTCTTTTCTCAGTAGTGTCTCACAACGTGCTTCTTCTCATTCTTTCTTAGTTCGTTTTGACATTCGAGGACTAATTCGTGTTATGTCAAATTTAAATTTTGTAACTTTTATTGATGATTATTCAAGATTTACTTGGTTGTTTTTAATGAAATATCGTTCTGAGTTGTTTTCTATATTTTACTCATTCTACAATGAAATTAAAAATCAATATGGAGTTTTTTTTTTCAAACTTTGCATAGTGATAATGCTTGTTGGTATGTTTCTCATTCTTTTAAAAAATTTATGACTTTCTATGGCATTTTTCATCAAACTCATGTGCTTATACACCTTAATAAAATGGGGGTGGTTGACCCAAGAAAACAAACATCTCATTGAAACAACTTGCACAATTTTAATCAATGATGAGGTTCCTCAACATTTTTAGGGGTGATATTGTTCTTGGTGTGTGTTATTTCATTAATCACATGTCATCTTTGATTCTAGATAACAAAATCTCTCATTTTATTTTATTTCTCATGAACCTCTCCATCCCTTACCTCTTAAAATATTTTGAAAGGTCACTCAAATGACATTTATATGTGACAATCAAATTGTTCTTCATATTAGAGCAAATATCATCTTTCGTGAAAGGACCAAACATATTGAAATTGATTGCCATTTTATTTAAGAAAATATTGTATTTGGAGATACCAAGATTAACTTTGTTAATTCAAATGATCAACTAGTAGATATTTTCATTAAATGACAAAAATCTAGAATAAATTATATTTTTAATAAACTTGGTACATACAACTTATATGCACAAACTTGAGAAGTGCTAGATGTAACACACTTAGGTCCATATCTTTGTATTTTCTTATTTATAAATGCATAATCATATGTGTCCAATATACAGAAGGCAGTCTATGCCTCTCTCTCTTATTCTAATAATAAGATTCCAATACTTTTTCGAAGAAGTTCTCCATTAGCATTGCCCAATGGTCAGTAATTTTGGAATCGGACGTTGCACAAAATTGTTATCCATATTGGCCATGAATGAAGTCTGCTACTTCTTTTCTTGATGTTCGATCAGCTCTGATAGTAGTTGTTATCTCACAAAGACTGGTTTTAAGAATTGAATAATGCAATTATGTGTCTTATTAAACAAAATAAAGGAGCCAAATTTATAGACTTGACTCTACAACCGATGAACTAGAAAGTAGGAAACTACCCACGCCCTAACAGCATAATCCTAAAAGTGGGTAACAGAAACACTTAAACTTGGGAAACATAAAACAACTTAATTAAAACTTGAAACTGATAAAAAAACTTCTAACATAGAAACACTTGCTCAGTCAACAAACTAAAGTCTAAATAAACAAAACATTGCCCAAGCCAAATTCAAGCATTCATGTTGTGATAAAAACATGGCCAAGGTAAATCAATTCCATCAAGTTTAGTCTTAATCTTCATCCATGTCTGCAGATTGCTCCCCTCTCCTAGAACCGCCAGCTGGTTTAGCATAGCAATCTGAAGAAAAATATAACTAAAGTTACTCTTATAGTTATACAATGATATATGAAAACATCCATATTAAAAACAGTTGTTGCCAAAGCGTTTTTCCTAAATTGAAATAAAATCATGTTCTGTTAGGATGGGTTTTATTTGGCGCTTTAAGGAAGAGATAAGAAGAATAATGGTTTGGCAGTGTTAATTGCCATATAGAGAAGGTTCTCCTTCAAAAGGTTTCCCTATCTCAGTTTTCTCAAATGATAACAAAACAGAAATCACACTTTTCTACCCTCTCCTCCTATTTAAGTCAATTCCCTAACTTCACAACTCCAACTGCCAAACCACTATACTAACTATCACTACTTTAGTCTGGCCCCATTATGTGCACAAGTATCTCCCATTCCAGACTTAATATCTCAATTAGAGAAGATTTGAACCCTCGTGCACTTTTAAGTACCAAAAACCATTGCTCCAATCTTCATTATCAGACCCCAAGTCAGAATATGACATCACGTACCCTATTCTTCAAGTTGCAAGTATACGCAAGCTGCATATTATTAGCATTATTCGTAGCTACAAGTTGCATTTTCCAATGTTTCTCCCCCGAAATAAAAATTAAACAAGCCAAGTCTACATCAGTAATACAGGTTGACCACATTTTTAGTTGTATATTACTTGGTAAATATATTCATTAACCACTAAAAAATTCTGTTTCTAAGGTTGTCTCCCTTAAAAAAAGATATGCTTCTGAGGGTACATACTACGGTAGAATCTGGAATTGACTGGCAACATGGTTATTATTAGTTAATTCACCTGGTCCACCTGTAGTACAGTGCATGCAGCATCCGCAGCATATTTGAGAGCATAGAACCTGAACAGAAAAAGAAGAAGAAGGTGAAACTAGTCTTTCAGCTGATATAAAGATAAATTCTGATTTGACATATTGTTTCAAATCTAAGAAGTTGAAAGAATGCGTAAGTTCAATCAATTACAAGGGCCTTTAATTAATGTCTACAAATTTTTTATTGGACAAGGCTTATTAGAAATCTATAAAATATAATGAAGAGTCAGTTCATTATTTGCTCAAACTACGGGGTTTCCACTGTACAGAATATGTTTGTGTTAAAATGTAACTTACTTCGTGACATGGAGATCGCCTTGAGCAAAACATCCTTAGAAACACTTCAAATCAATGCCAACTTTGGCATTTCCAGATGCATGTTCTGCATACAGAGAATATATGATCTCCGTTGCATTTAACCCAGCATCTCAGCCAAAGTTCTAGGAATCATTTCAAAACTTTCAGAAAATTTTGCTATAGCATACTGATCCAACTTGCGGAGCCATTGCAAACATTTAGTCGATTTGATATAAAGAGATATGATATAATCTGTTAAGAAAATAGCTTTCAAATAATATTTCATATTAGTAGATATTTTTTTTTCTTCTTATTATTGTATACTTTCTTCATTATATATAAGAATATTCATGTATATACAACACGAAGTTCATTCCATCTTCCTTCTCAACATGGTATCATTCCATCTTCCGTGATCTGTTTTGTCACTAATCCTTTCAAGAAGTCCATTCCATTAAAATGTCAAATACCAAATAAGCATCGAACAAAATAATTGAAAGTCCTGAAGCACAGAGACATAGTAACTATTTTCAAATAATAATGCAGAGTAATATATGGTGCTAGGTTAAAAACATTTGAGATCAAAATAGATTTTAGAATATGTTGACCTTAACTTTGGAACCACAACATTGAAACAGAAAAAGAGATATCCAGGAACATAACATGAATATAATAACAATACATTAGTGGTGACTGATGCAAAGGGCTTAAAGCCAATGAAATGCAAATACATATTAATGAATGCACGTTGAAGCATACAGTATCTAGATGTAGACAATTTAGTAACAAAAATTGTCTTGGATGTCTCACAAATTCTTTAAAACCAGTTACACATGGTACTTAATATATTAAAAGCTTGCTAGTCTTTTACCCACTTGTGCATCTCTAAAATATTTCCCTTGCTTAAAAGTGCCAAAGAATTTCCTCATGTAATTATAAAATTAATAGAAGAGGCATCAGGTATAATAATAAAACCATTACAGAATCTAGACACAGTTGAGAATCAAAATAACAAGTTATCCTAAACTTTATTGCCAAATAGTCTTACAACTTCAAATTTAAACATAGAATTGTTTACAATAAAAAAATCAAGCCACAAATCAATTTAAAAAAGTTCAGCATGACAGAAATAGATGAAGGCACAAATAAAGGCATAATTTGAGAAACTCCAAGCAAGTATGCTTTGAAGATATATTAAACAAAACAAAAATGCCCTAAAAAACATGATTATATTTTGGCATTGCAAATATAATGCAGCCATTGAGTTGAAAATATTTAGCATTTTGAGTTCTTTATCGACTTGGATCAAGTATTAACCAAGCACTACATACCTTAGCAGAATGATCTGTCACTGAGATTCAACCCAAAGGATTGAACAATGTGGATGAACTTTCCAAACAAAGCACATGGAGATTGCTTCAGACCATACAGAGCACGATGAACTTTACAAACCAGACTAGACTCCCCTTGAGCAACAAACCCAAGAGATTGCCCCATGTAGACCTCCTCTTCTACAACGTCATTTAGAAAATCATTCTTAATATCTAATTGATGAAGAGGCCAATGACGAATGACTACCATGACTAGAAAAAGTTTGGCAGTAGTCATTTTGGCCATCAAAGAGAAAGTATCATTGTAGTCGAGCCCATAGATATGAGTATATCCTTTTGCCACCAATCGTGCTTTGAGGCAATCAACTTCACCATTAGATCCAACTTTAATGGAATAGGCCCAACAATAGCCAACTGTCTTCTTTTAGGATAAAAAAGGAACTAACTCCCATATACCATTATGTTCAAGGGCCTACATTTCAACAAATCATGACTTCTCACCATCCAAGATGATCAAGTTATTCTTTCACATTTTTAAGAATGGTAATAGAAGACATAGAGGAGATAAAAGAACAATAGGAAGGATACAAACATTTATAGCTTAGAAAATTGTAAATAGGATGAGAATTGCATGTAGAATGAGTACCTTAGCAAATGATAATAGGCTAACTAGAATCTTCATTATTAGGTATCATAGTTTGGAACGATGATGGTAAATGACTTGATGCATATGACTCATCATGTGGTATTGGACTAGTCATTTGAGTCTAGGGTGATGGTCTAGGTGAACTGAGATGAATTAGGATTAGTGGGAGAAGTTGGAACAATGTTTAGAATTGGATACACGAAGGGCTCATCTAAAGGAATTGGCAAGACCTGTTAGAGTTAACATTTTGTGTGGAGGAAGAGAAGAAAGAAGTTTCTTCAAAAAAAGGTAACACTTGATTTAATATTTTGTAGTGTCAAGGGAATAACACTCATACCCTTTTGAGGACGAGAATATCCTAAGAAGACACATTTGATAGCTTGGGCTAAAAATTTGCCCAAATCTGGAGACACATCGTGTACACAAAACAAGCAACCAAAGACTCAAAGAGAAATGGAAATTAGTGGTTCATTTGGAAACACAATGAAATACAAAATTTTATTGTCCAAAAAGAAGAGGACGATCTACGAATAAGATAACAAGTAGTAAGAATGACATCACCCCAATGATGGACAAGTAGATTGGCACCGAGCAATAAGATACGAGTAGTTTCAACTAAGTCTCTATTCTTTCTCTCTACTATACTATTTTATTGAGGTGTACAAGAACAAGTGGATTGATGTAAAGTACCATGTGAATTTAAAAGGGCAGAAAAACCAAAAGAAAAGTATTCTTTTGCATTATCACTCCTTAAGATCTTGATCATTTGGCCAAATTGGTTTTTAATTTCATTAAGGAAAGACTAAATAATGATCTAGTCCTCTCACTTTATTTGTTTTGTTTTGGTCCTCTAACATTTAAACACCCAACCACTTAGATTTTTTCATTAACAATTCCATCTAAACCCAACTCCATTAATAACTCTGTTAACACTGCCAATGACTCTGTCTTCTTGCTGCTAATCTTCTGGCATACAGAATTGATTTTCATGAAAATGAGGACAAGATTGTGCCATTTTATGTTGATTGTTGGTAAACAGGCAGTAAAATGGTCAATGGACTTCAGACTGAGGTTCAATGAAGCACATGACCACAAGGAAAAGAAGAAACTGTCTTCATTTCTAAATTCTGACCAAGTTTTTCCACTAGCTTCCTCCTCTGGATACCAATCTAAAATTAAATGGTTACCACTCTGTATTCTTGAAGGTCACTTTCACTTCTATGCAAAAATGAAATATTCAGTAAATTGTTTTCACAGAAATCAAAAGCTGATGATTTATTTAATGTGTCCTAGAAGAATCAATAGCAATACCTCCAATCTTGTCATATGATCCTCCATTTTGAATATTAATTTTCTTGGAAGAGAAAGCTCAAGAATTGTGGGCGAAACCACCCAAGCATGATAAATGGGTAAAAAAAATGCATGCAGTGAAAAAGCTCACTGCAGCTAATATTGTTCACCTGAAAAGGAGGATACAGAAACATGGTTTCATTACATACTGAAAAAGATAACTAACATAGTGCTGATTCAATACAAGACAGTCTACCAAGGTACTCAAGAACCTAATTCAGATGAAGTAAAGTGTAGAAATTGAAGAACATTATTGTAAAAGTATAAAGTCACTTTCTTGTCCTAAAATCTATCCAATTATTTCATGTTAAGAGTTCTTACCAATGACATAGGTGACCAATGAAAAATATTCTGCAACACTTGTCATAAATTTTGTTCCCTCCTGCAAGTCTAGGTGGATTCTTTCATTTTAGTGAATCTTCTGCCATCTTACCAGTAATCTTTACATGAACAAATACCATCCTTAAAGTGATGAAAGCGATATGAATCTCTCACTATAATCACTCGATCTGAAATCTTAGAGACATACTTAATCCAATTATGGCAATCACCACAAACACGAAGGTTTTTGAAAACATGGATAGGACTAGAGCTAGACAAACTAAGCAATCCAAAAGCAATTGCCAGTTTCTCACTGTGAATAACTTGTGTGGGGCCTTTTTGATGTCGTTCTACATCATTCAAAAGGCTATTGGTCTGTGGAATGTAGCCCTTTTCAGCTGCCTTTCCACTCAAATCACTGAGATATTCATATATCTTATCAACATGGGGGTGTTTCTGATCACCAGCAAAAAATGCATGAACTTAATTATCAACCTCTATCCAGCTTCGACCAGGCTCTTTTTTCACACCTCTATCTTTCATCATTTGCCTTGTCCGATCCCTACAACCCCATTTTCCAGTCACTGCATACATATTTGAAAGTAGAACATAGGTTGCTGAATCTTCAGGTTCCAGTTCCAGAAGATGACTTGCCGCAAACTCTCCAATATCAATATTCTTATGAAGAATACAAGCACTTAGAAGGGTCCTCCACACCATTGCATCTGGTTGAATTGGCATCTCCTCAACAAATCTCCTTGCACGGCTTAAAAGACCAGACCGCCCAAGAAGATCTACAACACATGCATAATGTTCAGGTTTTGGCACCAAACCATGAACTTCACTCATTGATTGAAAATAGCTAATTCCCTCATCAACCAAACCCACATGGCTACATGCTGATAAGACTCCCACGAAGGTTACATGATTTGGCAACACTTCAAGCTGCTTCATATCCTCAAAAAGGCTTAATGCTTCAAATCCATGACCATGTTGAGAATAACCAGTAAGCATGGCATTCCAAGAAACCTCACTTTTCTCAGGCATTTCAAAAAACTGTCTCTTCGCATCTTCAATGGTACCACATTTTGCATATAGTGTGATCAAAACATTAGAGACTTCAGTTTCTGAATCATAGCCAGTTTTTAAAATCATGGCATGAATCTGCTTCCCTAGTTTAATGTTAGCAACATTCGCAGCAGCACTAACTGCAGGGCCAAATGAGAATGAATTAATTTCTAATGCAGCTTTATTCATTTGAGAAAATACACTCAGTGCATCCTCACAATGTCCACTTTGTGCAAAACCAGATATCAATGAGTTCCACGATATATTATCTTTAGCAAATATTTTATCAAAAGCAAAGTATGCTTGTCGTACTTTCCCACACCGAGCATATAGACCAACAAGTGCATTACCAACTGAAATATCATCTGAATAACCACAGACACATGCTTGAGCGTGAATTTGCTGTCCTTGATTAAGTGCAAGGATACCGGCACATGCACTAATTGCACTTGCAAATCCTATATTATCAGATTGTATCCCTTCATCTTGCATTTCTTTAAAGAGGTTAAGAGCCTCAACAAACTTTTCATGCTGTGCGTACCCAGCAATCATGGCTGTCCAGGAAACAACATCTTTTTCTTTTAATCTTCTAAGAATTTTCAGCGCTGTATACAAATTTCCAAGTTTAGCATACATATCAATAAGCACACTAGAGACATACACATTGAACTGAAAGCCAGTTTTCAGGACTTGAGTATGAATTTGTTCTCCTAGATCAAGAGCCTTCAAAGAAGAACAAGTTCTCAAAATACTTGGATAGGTGAATTCATTTGGTACAATACCTTCCATCTGCATCTGTGTAAATATTTTAAATGATTCATTTAGATTGTCTATCTGACCATAAGCCACGAGCATCACATTCCACAACACCACGTTCTCAGTTTCAGTTGAAAGGAAAAATTCGTGGGCAGTTTTTATATCCGAGCATTTTACATAAAGATCAAGCAGTGAGCCTTCCAAGATAATATCTGAAGACATCCCAGCCTTTATAGCATACGAGTGAAATTGCTTTCCTACCAGAAGAGCACCGCCGGATGAACAGGCACTCAAAAGACTTGCAACTGTAACACAATCAGGCTTTAGGCAATCAAGACGCATTTTCTTAAACAAACCTAAAGCTCTGTCGCTATATCCTTGTTGAGCTAAACCTGAAATGAGTGAATTATATGAAACTTCATCCCTCTGCGACATTGCATTAAAAACCTGTTCAGCAGATATGAAGTTCCCCAAACGTGAATATAATGTTACAAGGGCATTGCAAACATAGGTTTCAGAAGAGAATCCCTGCTTGAGAACAAGGCCATGGAGCTGCTCTCCAAGCTTAAATAGCTTTATTTTAGTACAGGCGCTTAGAACACTTGAAAATATATAAGGGGTAGGATAGACTCCTAATGTGTGCATCTGACAAAATCGAAGAACCGCCTCTTCTTCACACCCATTTTGTGATAAACCAGATATCATAGCTACCCAAGAAACGCTGTCCCTCTTCTGTAAACTGTCAAAAACCTTCTTAGCCGAATTCAAAAACCCATTTTTAAAATATAAATCCATCAGAGGATTAGATACCGACAAACTATTTTCATAACCATGAGATATAGTCCTTGCATGTATCTGTTCCACACAGTAGAAAGGAACATCACCACCTCCACAACCCCTCAAAACCGCACCATAAGTTCTCTCATCAGGCTTCACATTTTCTCTCACCATTCGCCTAAACAAACCAAGAACATGACCCGTCATCTTCCCAGCAACAAACCAATGCATAACCTTATTCCAACAAGACAAGGGTCTAACAGCCATTTCATCAAACATCTTGATTGTGCCATCCAAATCACCAAGCGCAATGTACAAGTCCATAAGATGTTCACACAAAACCACTTCTGCACAAAAACCCATCTTCAGAATCTTGGCATGAAGCTTCCAACCATCAGAAAACGACCCAGAACTCAAACACCCTTCTAAAAGCCACAAATAGGTCTGGGAATTCGCACGAACCCCACGCTCTTCCATGAGGTGCAAAAAATCAATTCCACTTGCATCCCCGTCGTCGCTGCTGTAGTTATAGCTCAGTGCAGTGTTGCTGAAAGCAGTAAAAGTCAAATTTTGACACAGTAACTGCACAGAGAAAAGAGAAAAAAAAAAACAAACTTTTCAGCACAAGAACCGTGAGGATAACCAAGTAGCTTCGGATTTAGTATCACCTTGTGATCGTTGGAAAAGGGTTTGGGAAAAAAATTATTTGAGAATTTGCATTTACGTGGAAAAGAATAGGACTTGGGGCATAGGAAGAGAAAGGGACGCAGGGAAAGGGGAGAAGTAAGCATAGAAGGTAGAGTTGGTTTCACATAAATGGGATGAGTATGAATAAAATTGTATAACCAAGCTCACTCCTCCTGCAATGGATTTCCACCTACTTCTCCAAACACAAACTTCCTTAATCTCCCGCTTGGTTAATACTGATAACATAATAGCAGAAATATGTTATATTTGTTATTTTCCATGTCGTGTATAATCATACAATTATCCATTTGAAAGTAAGTTGTTATTAATCAATAATATCAAAAAGTTTTATCATTCACTTGTTTTTTCTAAATATGTTGATTTTGGATTTTATTACGGTATTAAAGCTCTTATTTTGGAATGTTTTCTTTAACTTGTTTTGTTAAAATATGTTGAGTATGGAACTTTTTATGGCATTAGAGTTCTTATTTTAAAAGGTTTTCTTGAATATATATATATATATATGAACATGGTTTTCCTCTTTTCAAAAATGAATAGAGTAAAAAAATGCAGTTGATAGTTGATGACATATTGAGTATATATAGTGTTATATATTTATCTATTTATCTATAATACACATTCAACTTTCAAGGTAAATTTAGCCATATAAGTTAAGAAATAAATAAATAAAAATTTTACTAAACATAGTAAGAAAAGGTACTGCGTGATTCATTCTACGATTGACACGTGGGTCACCTTACACGTGACATGTGATACGTCTTCTTTCTTTTATATAATCATTCATTTTTCACTTTCTCTTACACGATCACTCATTTCACTTTCTCTCACACGATCATTGACTTCTCATTTTCTTTCTCACCCTTACTATCTGCCTTTCGTTGTTTCATGTTTCTTCTCTCAAAGTTACTGCTCTCTTAGGTTTTACCCTATATTATGTGTTAATATTTTTGTTTCAAATGGCTCCATTGTATCTTCAACCACGTGGAGTAAAGATCTTTGCATTATCTTTGCTACAAAAGGTTTAAGTCTACTTCTATGCTACGATTTTTCACATAAATGGCTTCAGGAATTTGTTAGGGCGTCCGCTTTGGTTCTTTCTTTCCCTTATTTCTCTACTCCTTGCAAAGCCTATATTACATCTTCTAGTATTTTTTTTTATCGAAAGTGTGCTACATTGTGTCTGGCTCTTCTTTCTCACAATCTCCCCGTTTGCTTCTCTTATAGCGCACTTCTTCTATGATTTTTTGTCAAAAATGGAGCGGTCAAAGATCTACTACTTAGCACAGAAAAAGCAAACAACAAAGAAGGCAAGTGTGCAAAATATGTAATGTAATTTGAAATTTGAAGTTTGGAACCAACTTCTTAGTATTTATATGTGTTGAAGGTTCTTTGTACTTTTGTACTCACATTTCTACACCGTGGGATATGACTGCTCAATCAAAGATACAAGCAATGTAGACGTTCTGGGAAGATGTTTCTCCATAAGCAGCAAATGAAAAAGTCATGCATTGGTCGTCCAAGGACATGTTGAATCGACATATGTGTCAAGCGGCTTGGAGGCAGAGGTGGGGCTTACTGGAGTTGAGAAGGGTAAGAAACACAAGTATCAATTTTGGTGAATTACTTTTGCAGTGCAGAGTGAAGGAATGAGACGAATATGTGAATGACAGGGAGGAAGGTGACTAGGGTTTTTCTTTCATGGACTCCATTCAGCCCGACAACGGCGAAATCTAGCGGTGGAATCTGATCGGGGAATTTGGCGACGGTGAAAGCTGATAAGGGAGTGAAAGAGTAAAAATTGCACCTCTATATTTCATGTTATTTTTTGTAATTTATGTTATGTTTTGTCACCATGATTTGTAGTTGTATGTTTTTTTATAATCATTTTTACATTAATGTTATTGGGATAACTTCCATAATTTGTATTTTCAATTTCGTTTTGTACTGTCTGTATTTATTCTGATTTGTTATTACTTGCTGGAGTGATATGGTTTTTTGTAATGACAATTGTGCTTATGCACTAAAAAGTTATTTTGCCACTTTCCTTTCTACGTGTATATTTTTGTGTTCTTGCTTTTTTAGTTTTCTTCTACAATTTTATTTTTTAAATGTTATATGTTTTCTTATTTCAAATGTGTTGAGTTAATCTTTTCATGTGGTCGACATTCAAAATTTGATAGTACACAAAAATATTTTTATTTTTCATGTTTCATTTTGTTTGTGATCTTTTTTTAGGTTTTGTCAATTTCATATCTAGTAATTCCAATTATCATTCTCATATCTAATTTTTATTGCTTCTAATTATTTTCATTTCTTATTAACTGCATGACTTATATTGTGTTTCAGAATCACAATTCTGATTTAAGACAAAAAAATATATAATTCATTTTTTTCATAATATTGTAATTCAAATTTTATTACTTTTTAAATAAGTCTCATGTGTTGCATGGGTCAAGTGCTAGTTACTCACATTTGAGTGGGAATCCTAAACTTTAAATGAGTCTCCTAAAATCACTCTTGCTTTAGTAGTCTTGGATCCATCAAATTATAATTCATAAAATAGATTCATGATAACACTTTTGAGCCCTAAAAACAAACTTGAGTTTTTTTTATGGAATTATTAAAGAACCTTTGCAGATAATTATTTCCATGTTACATTGAGAGGATGCAATAGTATTCTAATTTCTGCAAGGAATTCTCTCAACAATTTCTGCAAGACAATGGCCTTTGTCTCACAAGTAGAGCCTAAAAATCTGGAGAAAGCTCTACAAGACAGCAACTGGATAGCAGCAATGCAGGAAGAACTGAACCAGTTTGAATACAATGAAGTGTGGTCCTTAGTTCCAAGAACACATGAGATGAATATCATAGGAACCAAAGATGGATGAACATGGGGCTATCACCATAAATAAAGCAAGGCTGGTTGCTAAAGGCTACAACCAAGAAGAGGGAATAGATTTTGGTGAAACCTATGCACCAGTAGCACGTCTTGAAGCTGTCAAGGATTCAAGTTATTTCAAATGGATGTTAAGAGTACATTCTTGAATGGTTACATTAATGAAGAGGTCTTTGTATCTCAGCCTCTAGGGTTTGGAGACTACAAAAATCCAGAACATGTGTACAAGCTCAAGAAGGCATTATATGGATTAAAACATGCACCTATACAATGGTATGAGAGGCTAAATGAGTTTCTGCTTTCTCAAGGATATGACCGTGGCAATTCTGATAAAACTCTGTTCATAAAAAAAAACGAGAAGACATTATACTTGTGCAAATCTGTGTGGATGATATCATCTTTGGATCCACAAATGAGGAAATGTGTGAAGCTTTTGCAAAAGCAATGAAGAGTGAATTTGAGATGTCAATGTTAGGGGAAATGAATTTCTTCCTTGGACTACAAGTGAAACAACTCAAGGATGGAATCTTCATAAATCAAGCAAAGTACTACAAGGAGTT
>Ga0123342_1002420_pt1 | contig 30998 bp, 18 predicted proteins | sample Turbeawhitnodule_FD_89960 | JGI IMG/M metagenome (GOLD analysis project Ga0123342, IMG submission 89960) | Root nodule microbial communities of legume samples collected from Mexico - Turtle bean Mexico white nodule | ecosystem: Host-associated > Plants > Roots > Nodule | place: Mexico: Nepantla... | reverse complement strand
TTGTTAAATAGTTTCTAAATTGGTCTCTAATTAGCAACCAAGGTTTTAGAGACTAAATTTAGAAACTAAATAATTGGTAGATAAAACATTGGTTGCTAATTAGATACCAATTTAGAAACTATTAAACAATAATAGAAAATAATAGAAACTAATTTAAAAACCAATTTTTGTTTTAGTTTCTAAAATGGTCTCTAATTTAGTTACTATTGCAACTAATTATTTTGGTTTCTAAAAATTGGTTTCTATTTGATGATTTATTTGATGATTTTCTTGTAGTGCTTGAAAACTTATTAATTTTTTGGAAATAATTATTTATATAAAATTGGCAATTTTTATAAAGCTATTAGAATAATATTAAAATTTTATGTATATTTTTACAATAATAGAAGTTTAAGGATCAATTACACAAAATAAAAATAAAAATAACTATTTTTAGTAAGAGTAAAGTTTTGGAGAGTTAAACACCTTTCCAAATAATGATACCTTGTTTTTATCAACTTTCTAAGAGTTTTGAAAAATATAATATTTTTTTATTAGAAATAATAAATCAAAAGTTGTCTAAATTAAGTATTATGAATAAATAAATGAATAATGTAGTAAATTTTATAAAAATTATCAAAATGAATACATTTTATTATCTTGATATGACTTTAATTTAAATATATTAAAGTCATTTCAGTTTCACACAAATTCTTCACATTCATTTATCTATTTTAATAATTTTTAAATATTTTACATATTTCAATAATTAAAAGATAAAATTAGATTAAACTAATAACATTTTTATAAATACTCTTTTGAGTTTGAAGACTTTCCTTACTTTAAATTAAGAGTAACTTTTTTCCTAAATTTTATTAAAAACACAAAAAAAAAAAAATTGGTGAGACAGAGAAATCAATGTTGCGGGGTCAATCTCTCTGTCTCTCTCTCCAGTGGACAAAAAAATGGTCAAAGGTTGCTTACCCCGTACATCTGGGGATAGGGATAGGGATAACATGGATAGGGATAGTACTGTTCTTATGATTAATCCATGGATTAGTTATTCACATGGATCTACCCTACATCACATCCTCATTTTTCTCTCCATCTATCTCTTTATTTATTTCATTTATTTCTGCATTTTAAATTTCGGTTCAATATGTCTAATTTCCTGTTCATATGTATTTCGATTAAATTATATTTCCATCTTATCATTAAGTTATATTTAAATGATTAATGTGATTTTTTTTTCATAATCGATGTAAGAATCTTATTCATGAATAACATGTAAGCGTTCTTTAAATTTTGAGGACCTTCATGATCTTGGGGTGAAACCTCGAAAACTAAGTAACCCAAACTTTTTATACAATACAAAAATACATGTATATACATGATCTTTTAGTTGTCGTGAGAACAAATTAAAAGAAAAAATGAAACATTATTTTTTAAGTGATTGTGTTACTACAAAATATTATTATTTATTTATTTATTATTGTTTCATAATAAGAATATTTTTTGTTGGATATTCACCCTATAAATACACAGTATGAACTGGTGTGAACTTTTTATATAATATTAATGGGTGTATATCCATTTTTATTTTATTTTATATTGCATAAAGTGTTAAGTTTGATGTATTATAACAATTTATGAGATTATGCATCTATGTGTATATTAATTGAACTATTTACTTAGAAGATTTTGAGCTATATGCTTGTTGCTTTATATTGATTTATGTTTAATAATTTTTCTCTCAATTTGTTCGTATGCATTTTTTCTTTCTTTATATACCTATTGTTTATGATAATTTAATATATATATATATATATATATATATATATTTTAGTATATTACATGAAATTATACTTTAATAGTAGAAATTAATATTAAAGATAAAAATAATTAGTTATTATATTAATTAAATTAGATATTATTTAAAAAATAAAAAACTATTAGTATATAAATTAATTTTTATTATTGATAAATACCTTTTAAAATTAGTATTTAAACTAATTAATATAATATTTTTTTAAATTAATTTTTACATAATGATATGAATGATTTTGTCTCCTATAACCACATGTGAGTTCCTTTGACATTTTTTCTTTTCCTAATATTAGGAAATATTAGGCCTAGTTCTCCATTTCTAATGGGCTTTGTCCACGATGTCTCCAGCAAGAGTATTTTAGAAATTCACATTCGTTAGGGTAGTGGCATTGGCATTGAAAGCAGCTTGATTTGGACCAAAAAATATAATAATCTTGTCCACACTAAAAATATCATTAAATATTAATTAATTTAAATATTAAAATAATTAATTATTATATTAATTAAAATAAATAATATTTTATAAAAAAATATTAATATTTAAAATAAGTTATTTGTCATCTTCTTGTTAGATGAAAGTATCCTTATCTTGCTACTGGTGGAGGTATTTTTCATAGAAGTATGAGATAATTTATTAGTGAGTTCTCTACGTTTATTGATGTTCAAACGACTATAGTTGCTGAGCTTTATGGAATTATATATGTTATGGAGGAAGTTTAAAAGATAGGCCTTACTGATATATTGCTGGAATGTGATTTTGTCTTGATTTGTGCTGCGTTTACAGCTAGACTAATGTTCTGTGGATGTTTCATAATCGATGAAATACTTATTTTAATTACTGTGGGAAAATCATGTTTATGGTTACTCATATTTTTTTTGAAGGGAATGTTGTGATGATAAGTTGACTAATTTATGATTTATTCATAAAGAATCATTTCATTTGTATAATAGACTTCCATCTAGTTTGTTCTTATAATTTTTTATGAATAGGTATAGTATATCAATGTATCGCCGTTTTTGTTAATATATAAGTTTTGGTCTAGTCCCTCATATTTTTGTATTTTCTTTATTTTTTCTGTTTTTAATAACAATAATATTTTTTCATGTGATGATGGGGATGATTTTCTGTTACTTGAGGTGTCAGCCTAGCTGAAATATCAAGTTGCATAGTGATTGTGAAAGCATTTAAAAAAAAATTAAATTGATATTTAACATTAATTATAAATATTTTAACTACTAAATATTTTAAATCATAAACTAATAATAAAGTTAGTTTGAGACTCTTAATAGTAAAAAATACTAATTTCACAATTCTTTATAATAATAAAATAATATTTTAAATTAAAAAATAAAGTAAATATAATTAAAATATTAAATTATTAAGATGTTAAGTGATTGCTTTTATTGTTGATGGTGTGAATGAATGATATCAATGTATGAGTATCCGAATAAGTATTATGGTTGTTCATAAAAGAATCGCTTGTTTTTTAGTTTTTGTTATATGTATATTAACCATGGTTTATTTTCTTTCTTTATCTTCTTTATGTTCTGTGGTTTGTGTGTTTTTTATCTTTTGAGATTTTCATTAGTTTTCAGAGGCTATATATGCAAGTCAAATATAAAACCAACTCTGCTTACACTGCGTCATTCTTCCTGCTTTATTATCTGCAATATTTTGTCAAGACCCTTGTTCTTGATAGATAGAAAGCGAAAGACACAACATCACGAACTATCAAACAAGGAGAGAGAAATGTCTTTAATTTCTTTACTAATTTAAAAATTATCTGGGAAAAGTCAAAATCTTCAAGACATATTCTTAATTGTATATGCAAATGATCTTGTAAAAATCATGATTAAGTTAATAGATTCAGACTACGCCATATACTTTTTAAAGAGTTTTGGTGAGATATTTGTTATTGTTAAGACTCAAATTTTTTAATGGAATCACTTTTAAATATGGATAACCTTTTTCTTTATTTTTCATTAAGAAAGACAATTTATAGGTCGTTTAATCGAACATTGATCAATATTGCAACAAATCAAAGTAATTAAAGATCTTAAGATAGAGACAATACTATTGAATGGATATCTCAATGTAGAGAGATGGTGAAACCCTAATGTAGGTAAATAATGTACTTTTTTGTCATAAGATGAATCATATATTTAAAGAATGTTATTCCAAATATGATTTTTCTCCTTCAATAAAAAAAAAAATCAACACATCAAACAATATTTTTACACATGGTGATCACAATTCTAAAAACACAAAAAAAAAAATTGCTCATTTAGGACAACAAGATTTGCTTAAGGCAACAATCAATTCACTTATGAACAAATTCAACAACTCCTAAAAGTGTTTCAAAATTCTATTGATTCCTTTCACAACATCAATTGAGTTAAAAGTAAAAAAAAATATACTATATTATGAAGTGAACTTTAAGTCTAACTCAACCCCATAAAACTGGCTCATAAGGTTGAGGTTTGCACCCACTTATATACAATGAAAAACTCTAATCTCTAGTCGATGTGAGATCTCCAACATTTTTTACCAACAATATGAGAAGGGTAAAGATGAATACTGAATTTTCTTGGATTTTAGACAAAGAAGATACCAATCATATTATTTTTACTATCTTTCATTTTACTAATTTTTACAAGATCAAATTTGTTCAAACCAAACTACATTCCCATGTTACAACCAATTATGTTAGAACCATTCATTTTTCAAAATCCTTTATCACATTCAATGTTATGTATATACCATATTTTTCTTTTAATATAATCTATGTACAATGTCTCATTCAACATATGCATTATCAATTATTATTCAAACACAATTTTTGCCACATACAGGATCCTACCACATTGAAGATGATTGGGTTAGATGAGTCGAACAAAAACTTGTATTATCGAATATATCTTGTCAATCAAGAATGATTTTCCTTAATAATGGTCACTGTAACAACAAATAATCTAATAATGATCTTCAACATTATAGACTTGGTCATTGTTTTCCATCATGTAAATATTTTCCTTAGATATATTAACAATGGTAAAATGTGCTATACATGTCATTAAACTAAACAAGACAAACTCCCATCTCAATACAATGATTATGTTTCTTTTCATGTTTTTTTTATTAATTCTTGTCACTATAAATATTTTTAACTCTAATGGATGATTTTACTAAAGATACATTATTCTATTTATGATTATAAATATTTTTTTAACTATAGTAGATGATTTTAGTAAACATTCATGATTCTTTCTCATGAAACGAAATTTTGTATTAAACTTTGTTATCCTTGTGTAGAACTATAATTTAAGATTAACATTAAAATCACCAGGTTTGATAATGATCAAGAGTTTTCTTTTCAATTTTTTTTAAATAAAATTAATATTATTTATCACCAAGAGTTTTCTTCTAATAAATTTAAATAAATTTAATATTATTTATCACATAAATTGTATCGAACTCCTAAAAAAACTTTCTTATAATAAGGAAACACTAACATATCCTCAATATTATTTATAATGTGATTTTTCAATCTAACATATCCAAAATATTTTGTTTATATATTGTGGTTGATGCTCATTACTTAATAAATAGATTACCTATACCTACTCTTGATAATAAGAATTTTTTACTTATTAATATTAATTTATAAACTATTTATTAATAAAACAGATATCAATAATTATTTTAGTCTCTAAATTAATATATAATTTAGTTAATATAGTATTTAGTTATTTTTATTTTTAAAATTAATTTTTATTGAATAATTTTCTTTTAATGTGTGTATTTTTTTTTGTCTCCGATTAAAGTTTGTTATGCCTTACTTTTATAATTATGATTATAAATTTCCGGACATCATAAAAATAAATAAAATTTGGTTATATAATTTTTTTCAATAAAAATATAAATAAATACATCAATCTATTGATTTTTTTTTTGTAATATAGGCATATATTTGATATTTTTTATTTTTAAATTTTCACAAGGGATAAATCTGTCAGTGCAGTACATTTTAGTGTGAAAGAAAAGTTGATTGGTTTAGTACATTTTAACTGGTGTTTTTTTTTTTTGGATGATGAATTCTAAAGGACAGGACAGTGTGTAGATATAGGATGTTTATAAATTTTTGAATTAATAACTCGGGCCATGGGTTACTTTTAAATCAACTTAAATGAATAAATAGTAGGATCTATAAAAAAAAATATTAGTATTATCTCTGTCATATTTATATTTTTTATGGGTTTTGTTCATAGGACTTGAATATAAAGTAATGAGTCTTGTTATCAATTTTTAAATTTATATATTTGGTAAATTTCCATAAGCTTATCAAACTTTTTAAATTTATGATGTGAGGAAGTAGAGAATAGATTGTGAGAGTAATGTTTTGCAAATTGTTTAAAGGAAAGGGTTTTGTTCGTAAGCATTGGATGCTTCTATAGTTGTTCCTTTTCTCAACTATGCTTACTGTTTTTATGACTACACATGGGGTATTGATTCTGGAATGTTATTAAAAAATTGCTTTGTTTCCTTTTTTTTGTTTGTTTACTTATAATGATTATAAAATAATCACTTTTTGTAACGTAAATATGTTGATTCTTGCCGTGTTTATGGATTAATGTTCCTTTCCAAGTAATGAGATTATTTTTTTATTATATACATCACTAAAATGTTTATTAAATAAAAATTAAATTTAGAGATTAAAATAATTAACAATTATTTGATTAAATTAAAAATTATTTTATAAACTAAAAAAATTATTAATATATGAATTAGTTTCTATTATTAATTGTTTCTAAATTAATATTTAATTATTAATTATTAATATTTTAGATTATATATTAGTCTTTAAAAGTAATTAAAATTTTGATAGTTAAATACCAATTTAAAAATTATTTTATAATTTTTTATCAATAATAAAAATTATTATAGATATCAATAATTTTTAAATATTTAAAATAATATTTAATTTAATTAATATAATGAATAATTGTTTTTTATTTTTAGTTTATGTTGCAATGATTTTTATTTTTTTTTAATGTATGGATATATAACGCAGTCAAACTTACGATAATTTTACCAACAATAATTATGTTTGGCTGACTCAATTATATTTCAAAAATTACATATGAAGAATAAAAATAAGAAGTAACAACAGCTATTTGTTGTAAATATATTTTTGTTGCACAATTTTATTATGTTTTTTATAAACCTATATGTAAATACAAGGTTGTATTTCTTATTTAAAATATGTCTATTGTAAAAATAAATTATAGCATATATTACAGTTTAACTTTTTAATGCAATCTACTTCTATTTTGTATAAATTTGTTGAGTACTTTTTTATTTATAAGAAAAAATGACGTAAGAAATAAGTCAAAGCATTAATTTTACTGAAATTTCAACATTATATTAGTAAAATGCTGAGAAATGATTATCCTAGATGTGTATGTTATTTAGGATTATAAGAGGTCTTTATAGTATTATATTTTAGATCACTACAAGATTTAGTGATGTAGGGTGTTGTTTATTAAATTATAATTTAACTTTAAGTTCTCAATTGAAAGGAGAAATTATTAGTTTGAGAGAAAAATTAACAATTTCTGAAGAATATCTTAAGACATTAAAAAGTGTCATACTCACGTACATTAACAGAGGAAAAAATTATGCAATTATTCTCTTTTTAACTAATATTTTTTTCTTTTTTAATCAAATTATTCTCTTTTAAAATATTTTCAACCATTTATGTATTCCTTCCATGCTCATTGCACCATTGGTTGTGGAATTTTTTTTTTATGTATTTATATATAAAAATAATAGGTAAACTTGAAATAACTTTTGAAAAGGTACTAAATTAAACCGGGTGACCGTAACATAAGCTTACTTAACCTGCATGCCTGTATTTTTTTGTCCATACTCAATCACTGTCTTCTAAATAGAAATGAATTAATTTTACACATGTGGGAGCAGTTATAGTATTTTTAAAGAAGTAAAAAACTTTGGAGATTCTCTATGGATATTGTTTCGAACAGGATTGGAATCAAGAAAACGATGATCTTGCTTTTCGGTTGGTGGTCGGTCGGTCTAGTCTTCCTCTCTTCGTATGAATTCTTTGTACTCCTCATGTCTCTCTACTTTTCGTATGTGTGAACTTCAAGTTCGGATAGTACCCGCAAAAAGTATTCCGACTCTAATGAGATTTTGGTATACGTTTCTCGATGTATTTAGTATAAAATGATAATATACCTAATTTTTAGAATTTATGTCTATTTATATAATTATCATGAAATTTTTATTATTAGATGAGATTAAAAACATCAATCGTAATTAAAAATATTATATTACTTAATGTTTAATTGTGAATTAGTCCCATTACTAATCTTCTTGGGGTATGATAGTATCGATCGGCCTCGACCGAGTTCCATCCAGTCGTTCGTTCCCTTCAGTACAGATCTCAAGTTACTGATAGAAATTAGAGTACTGCAAAGTATAGTTAGATTATGCAGAAACCTTGACATGATGGTTGTGATTAGCAACCTTAACAGAAATAGTTAGTGGATTAAACTTGGGTTTGCACGATGAATCTGACAGAGAGGAAGGGAGTAGGGGTCCACCATCATGAGTTTGGTTAAAGAAAGGTTTGGAGCCGACAAAGAGCATCTTTGGATGCATGGAATCAGTTTTTATTTACGCAGAATGACACCATATCATATCCATCTTAACTTACACTTGTGACCTCGCTGTGCTCTCAATTAATTCTCACCAGCTACCTCACTCTTGCGTTCTGTCTTTTTTTTTAGTATTTGATTCAGTTTTCTGTTAATTAATTTGTTTCAGTTTCAGATCACCAAACTCTCCGGCGCTTTTCACTGTTGTCTTCTCTATCCACCCACACCCCATGCCATGCCTACGTCTTTCACATCAACACTCTGGATTATGCCTTCATCCCTGTTGCCTCCACCAGTACCACGTTTTTTCTTCATCTATCCATTTCTACATGTTATGTTAGGTTTTCAAATGCACCTTTTCTTTCCCTGGCTATATATATATAGTCATGGGGTGATCTATATTTGATTCTTATATATTGTGTTGAAACTCGTAAAACAGATGCAATATACTGTAAATATGATTAAAGAAACCTGTTACAAGGGAAAACCTATAGCCTAACTATACACTATATATCATGAAATCTCCCCTCGTTAATTTGTATCCAATTCTCCTAGAGTGAATACAAAAAATCAGGTTTAGTTAATATTTGGTTCACTGTTGTATAAAATCAATTTCATTTCAAACTAGTACGCGCTGTACCTTATCATTCACAAGTATATATATATTATCAGTTTAATATTTTTTATCTAAAAATAAATATTTAACATTGAGAGTATATTCCATCATATAAATTGATAATATTTATATTGAAAAAAAAGGCTGATACATGTTTTTTTATTTTTGTGTGGGTATAATATTAAATTTGTTGTAAAATGTTGTTTGTGTGAAGGTACGTAGGCATTAGTGGTTGCATGATTAAAAGTGAAAGGAGGGAGAGTCTTTTTGAAGTTTGAAAACAGCCCACCTTGTTGCAACTGAAGTGCTATTATCTACATTATCTTTCTTTTCGTAAGACTCATCATTTCCTGCTAGTGCCAGTGCACCCAATGTTTCATGTCTTGCATGTTAATCTCAGTTTCCAACTAATACTTTAAACAAATACATTGCTTCCACTCTCCTTAAAGCTTTCAACTTAGCCGCCGATTGTCCCAAAGTGTGGTGCATGTGGGTCACTACCTGTGCCCCTTCCCATTCCTATTCCTCAATCTCATCTCCTAATTTTCAACAACAACATGCAACTCTTTCCCTCATTCTACCTCACACACATATCCCTTTTACTACTATGTTCATACAAGAGTATCAACAACTCTAGAACTAAAACATTTAGTGACTAAAAATAAGTGTATTTTCATCTACATATACTCAAGTTCTTTTCCTTTACCTGTTTTTGCCCTATTCTAAAAATAAAGACTAATTATTTCTAACACTTTTCAATATAAGTATTGGGAATTAACTTCTTTCAATATCAATATCCAAAAACGATTCATTTATCCACCTAATCGACTTCGGTTTATGATGCTACAACTATATACAAATAAATCAATCATCTTACAACCTGCTCCAATATAAGTTAAGCTATATATATAAAAGTCTGGGTTGTTGTTCACTTAATATTTTAATGCAGTTATCTGGATCCTTAATAATTAAGAATTGGAGCAAAGGGTTGTTATGTTTAAACGAGAAGTGGACTAGGAGATATGATAAATTAAATGATATAATGACAAGAATTAAGGTAAAACACAGGAGTGATGACATGATTGATAGTTTGGCGAATAGAGTAAAATGAAAGTAGCAAGAGACGAACAGAGTAGACCCGGGAAAAGCGGGGGAAGAGGCACGCGTCATGCATGGAGGAGGTGGACCTGGCGAACTGGCTCAACCTTAAGGTTGGACTTGGTTTAGATATATAGCATAAAGATGGAATTTTGCAGAAGACCCAAGTGGTGCATGTGGTCATTCATAGAAAATTGAAACACAAACAAACACCCTCAGACTCTCTGTGTGTGCATCACACTAGTCCAGTTAAGTTTTAATTGTGCCAGCTATGGTTTCATTAAAAAAATCAAATCTGCCACATACCACCGTAGTTCCCGTTTTTGATGTGGATGTTCTCCACAAACGACAAAAAAACACTTCTCTCACAAACATATTCAAACTTAACCACATCAATTTATTATTAGTTTTGTGTATTTTCATAACATCACAAAAACTAACACCAGCAGAGATCTTAATCTTTTCATTTTTTCCATTACTAGGACTTTTTGTATTAGTAGTTGGTTTATATGTTTTGTTTTTCTTCATCTGATACGATACGAAATTTACACATAATTGAATAATTTAATAGTGTATAAAAACTTTTCTACTAGCTATAATTTGGAGCTAATCTATTCATAAAATTTAGTAAAAGTTCAATCATCATAAAATAAGATAAATTGATCTCAATTTGCACATGAAGAATTCTTCTATTAATTGGTTGATGGACTTCTAAGTAATTGAGCCTGATTTATGGTTGTTAGTGTGTATATATATGTCTTCACCAGATATATCTTCTTTTTAGATACGATGGAGTGTTTGTTAATTAGTTGAGTTAGAAAAAGGGCCCTTAATAATTTAATTTGATATTACATACCGATAATGGGACAAAAATAAACTGATATTTAGAAATTCTAAAATCTATGCAAGAAATGATAGATAGACAAGTTTTAATTCAACATTTAATTATATGTTTCGACAATAAACTGAAAATTTTATACAATTAAAAATTACTAAGTAATATAATTTACTCGGTGCCATCTTATTTCTATCCTAATTAATATACTTAACGTGGATAATTATCCATCGAGTCTGGTTATATTTTGTAGTTAACATAACTCATACTACATAAGATTATAAAATTTTAATGCTGAAGAACTATTGTTTTCAAACTTAATTACAAGTTTTTTTTTCAGCAAAAGTAATGTCATAGAATTATCTCTTTTTATAAAAAAAAAAGTCGTACACAAAATTAAAATTAAAAATCTTATACGAGGTAAATCAACCATATTAACTCCACTGAAGCTACATATAAACCTATATATTATGGTTTCTATTTAGCCAAAATAGTCTCAAGTTTGAATCTTAAACATATAATTTAGTGTTAAATAATAAAAAAATGGAGTTTTATCTTTAGTATAGGTTTTTATCTAATATTTGAATAAGATTGTTTTCAATAATATATATGTAGTTTTTTTAAAAATCCACAATCCAATATTCTATCCATCTGTAGGAAAAACTAACAGTGAATACCCTAATATTATTCGACAACAAATAAGAGATAGAAATTTTAGCATGACAAATTAAATGATATAATAAAAGCAGAGATGCAAATTTATAGATATATATTAAAATATATAAAAGTATTTAGATATAATTCTTAAAGACAGTTCATATATATGAAGGATCTTGTTTTTTTTTTTTCACTCATAATTTACAATTGTTTTCTTAATTTTTTTACCAGCTATATGGATAACTTATTTTTCTTTGCTTTATGTTCTCAGACACAAAGAGTTTCTAAAATGAAATTATTAAGCAATTTTGAATCAAATATAACTACTATATATATTGTAATAAGTATCTGCATAATGCAAATTCATATTTTACAATTTAAAAAAATATAGTTTAATTGTGTATGATAAATGAAGGTTATTGTAGAAGAAGATGATTGTGCATATATAAATAAATAAATTAAACATAAGTGTAGTGCATAGGTAGGGTCCACTCACCGCCCATAAGCTCAGACTCTAACCCAAACCTTCCATCTATTTTCTGAATCTAACCCTAACCCAACCCAACTCAACACAGCACATCACACCACTTTGCTTCTTCATCTTCTTCTTTCTTTCTTTTTCCTCCTCATTCTTGCAGACCAACTTCAATTTCCACACTCCCAATTTCACTCTCTCCCTCCATCTTTTCTTCCTTCCATCACTACCTAAGTGCCTGTTAATTAGCACTGCATAGATAATTTCAAAAACAAGCTCATCAAATTGAAGATAATTGCAACCTCGGTGCTTCAAATTTCACATTGGAATTCTCCAATTCAATTCAGCTTCTGCTCCACCAACTCATTAGGTGGAGATATTCATCGCTAGATATATAGAAAGATAGAAATAGATTGCAGAAAGAATGGATCCTCTAACAACACACGGCCATTCGCTTCCACCTCCTTTCCACGCAGGAAGGGATCTCCACCTGCACCACCAACACCAGTTTCACTCCTTACAACAGAACACGGAAGACGAACAAAGCGGAAGCAGCGGAGGCCTAAACATGGCTCACAAAAGAGAACGTGAAGAAAACAGAACCACCAACAGCAACAACAGTGACGGAAAGGAAGGAGGAGGTGGTGGCTCCGGCGAAACCGAGATGTCGAGAAGACCTCGCGGAAGACCCGCGGGATCCAAGAACAAGCCCAAACCCCCAATCATCATCACGCGCGACAGCGCCAACGCGCTCAAAACTCACGTCATGGAAGTCGCCGACGGCTGTGATATCGTCGACAGCGTCTCCACCTTCGCCCGCCGTCGCCAGCGAGGCGTTTGCATCATGAGCGGAACCGGAACCGTCACCAATGTCACCCTGCGCCAGCCCGCTTCTTCCGGCGCCGTGGTCACGCTCCACGGAAGGTTCGAGATCTTGTCCCTCGCCGGATCCTTCCTCCCGCCTCCTGCGCCGCCCGCCGCCACCGGTTTGACGATATACCTAGCTGGAGGACAGGGGCAGGTAGTAGGAGGAAGCGTGGTTGGCGCACTCGTTGCTTCGGGGCCTGTGGTTATCATGTCAGCTTCGTTCAGCAACGCTGCGTATGAGAGACTTCCGTTGGAAGATGAAGACCCTTCGATGCCGCTTCAGGGAGGTTCGATTGGGTCACCCGGCGGTGGTGGCGGCGTTGGTCAACCGCAGACACCTCAGCAGCTTCTGGGGGATTCCACTGCTCCTCTTTTTCACGGTTTGAATCCGAATCTTCTGAATTCCGTTCAGATGCCTTCGGAAACGTTCTGGGCAACGGGTCGCTCTCCTTACTGATATGTAACAGTGGCTGTAACAGTAACAGTGTGGATCGGTGGTGTAAGTGAAACGCTATCTATCTATCAATCGCTGTTGCTGCTTAATTTCCTTGATTAATGCCTTTTGTTTTTAGCTTTTTTTGGGTGGGTCGGGTACGTACGTAGCAAGAGATTCACCAAACTGTCGTGTTACCAAAAGCTAGGGAATAGTGATGCTAAGTTCAACCAACGTGCCATTCAGCTTCCATTCGCTTCTTTCGTAGTACCATTTGTTTTTCGTTTTTATTATTTCTTAGATCATCCATCCACTTCGTATATCTTTACGTGTATTTCAGACTGTAATTAAATTCATGGATCATTGCCTACTTTTATTCTATTTATGGCAAACCAAACAATTTACTTACTGTGTTTGAAGCCTCACATTTGCAGTTCTTATTCATTGAATCATTGCATTCTTCTCGTTTTTCTCTGTTGCTTGTTATATCACCGCAGCATGAAGCAGGTTCAGCAACCAAAGAACAATGGTTTTGGGGATCTCGCATTTCTGAACTCAAGGTAATAACGCTCCTTTTTTTGTTTTCAGTTTGATGCTTTGGTTAACATGTTAACACATATTGGATTTCTTGAATAGTGATTGAGGAAGCACTTGATAAAAGAGCATATGCATATGATCTTAGTTACGTTATTATTCAAATTCAAATTAACTGTAAGACTTTAATATAACTGTCTTATTTGAAACAAGGAATATAACATATTAAGGGCTAAATAAACCAGACTTCTGGAAATTTAACAATTATTTAATATGAATTTGTTTGAGTGATTTTGGTGTACCTCGTACATGATGTTTTCATATATCACAAATGGTTTTTTTTTACAGTAAATCTGTTTATAAAAAGTATTTGTTTAAGATGTTTATGATGATGCGAATACGACATAAGATAAAGAGAAAAAGAGTATTATAATGATGTTAGAGGAGATGGTAGATAGTAGTTGTAGAAGAAGAAGAGATAAAGATGAAAGGGTTTGGCAACTGGAAGGACACATGCAGTGTCTGATGAGAGCTGTTTTTGGAGGCAGGCATTGAGAAGAATATATTGAAGGGTGATGAGTTCAGTAACACCTTTCTTAACTGAATATGAAGCGAAAGCAAAGGGCGTTGAAAATTCCATTGCATGCACCGAAACTGGGTTCTGAAATCTACAATAGGCTGGCTTGTCTAATCTAAACCAATTATTTGTCCTTGTTGCGTTGCTTTGCTCCTCTTCAGGTCTACATCCAAATCATGCCCATGCTTCACTCTTTCTACTCCTCTTAATTACTTTTTTCTTTTTTCGCCTGCTTTCGGAACATTCTTTTTATTTCTTCACAACTCACTTACCCTCTCTTTATTTATGCATAAATGGAAATAGAAGAAAATAAGAAACAAAAATATAATAGAAATATCTTTTTATTAAACAAAAAGGACTTTGATACGTTGAGAACCAATTTTTGTCAACATTCAATTTACAACTAACAATATTATTATTTTAATATTTTTTCATACTTTTTAATTACAAAATACTCTTTATATATATATTATATTTATTTATTTATTTTTAAACTCATCACATAAAAAAAATTTATACAAATTTATGGATGGTGGGATAAATAAAAAATATATAAAAATTGAACTTATGAAGACATATTTTTCTTTTAAATTGACACGAAGGAAAATGATAATTTTTTTATACTTTAATTTTTTTAAAATAAAATAAATATTAAGAAGTGAACTTTAAGTAAGTTTAATTATTTTTATTTATAGTTGATGTGTACGAGACTATATATTTATATATTTATGGATGGTAGACTTGATAAGACCAACTAACACTCATTAAGATAGACTCTACTAGCATATTAAGAAATGAATTTTAAGTATAATTCAACATTATAAAACTATTAAATATCTTTAAATCTCCAACAATAAATAATAAATAATTTTATATAAAAAATGACAATAATAATAATAATAATAATGCGCACTTGAATGAGTTATAAATATAAATTTATTTGCAGTAATTTATTTTATATTTAAATAAATAAATGAATTATTAGAAATAGAATAATAAGTAAAAGTTAATGCAAATAAGTTACTATATTTTAATTATAATTATAAAATTTTATTTATCATTACAAAGTTATCTCCTTTAATGAGATTATAGTGGTTTATTAAACTAAAATTATAAATTTTCATTACAATTCACATTATAGAATATAATTAAATATTAAAATGGATAAATTTGTTTCTGTCAGAATTCATCTATAGGGATCTATTAATTATTTCATCCTAACTACTAAATAGGTGGTAACCATGCTGAGGGGCCAATCAATTAGTTGTTTTAAAAAAGAAAAAGAAACTGCCTCTAACTTTGATTTTTAATTTTTGTCATTACTATTTTAAACTTGTGATAAACTTTCAGGAGAAATCTCTCATTTTTTTTTATAAAAAGTTGACGTAGAGTTATATTTACTTCTTGATTATTAAAATTATTTAAAGTTTATTTTAATAAAATTTGTTAGATTTATCCAATCGTACCGTTATTAGACAAATATATAGTTATGTACGATTAGACAGACTTTCAATGAAAAAATAAGTTGAAAATCCCAAAAAAAATTATAAATAAAAATATTTTATAATTTATAAATTAATACAAATTTTATTTTATAAATCATTTTATATTTGAAGTGAATTCCTTAATAAAAACAATAATAAGTACGTGAAATCTGGCTCACTTTCCGCATTAGATTGATCAAATGCATATCACGGGCTTGAGTTTATTTTTTCAATACATAGGGATGCACATACATGCCTGCATAAAATAAGTATGGTTTTTAACGTAAAAACATAATGTAAAAGACAAAACAATGTGCACGAAACAAGTTCTGCATATCTTAGGTTACAGCAGACAATTAATTTGAAAACGATGTTTCCTTTAAAAAGGGATGCATTTTGTCTGATTCATAATTTTTCTCCCAACTTTGACCGTATTATTATGACTGCACATGTTATAAGACGGTAGTCCAGCACATTATCAACTAATAGACTAACAACAGATTTGTAGTGAAAACAGCCAACGTTATACTCTAATCTTTGCTCATTTCATTACAATACTAATAGATGTTATTTTCTTTTTGAGTGCCAAAAGGCCTTTTCCAATACTAATAATATGCCTACATATTTTTCTTGGGAAAATATTACTTTGCTTGAAAAATATGTTGACAACTGCAAAGTGAAATGCACCAATTTATAATTATAATGTAGCACAATATAATTTTAAATTTACTGAATTTTAGTAAAATTATATTTCTCTCTCCAATTATAATCTGTTAGTGTAAAATTGTCAATATATTAACACTTTTTTCCTTGCTATCCCTTGGACCAAATTATACTTTGGCAGGACCAATCAAATTCAGTTGCAATCGCTTATATAGTTAGAATGATGAAGGCAGGCACATCCCAGCCAACTTTATCCACTTAACCGTTTTTTTTCTTTAAAATTACTTATTTCAGAAACATTTATTTTAAATTTAAATAAATTGGTCCTAAATATGATTTTTTTTTCTTTTTATAATATTTTTATCTCCCAGACTACATAACAGTGCAGATATCAGACAGTTTCTATCAATGAAAGGGATATACGGCATTTTATTGCAGTTTAAAGTTTGGGAAATTTTTTCAGATTATAAAAGAAAAGAGAATTAAATGAAAATTTATTAAATGTCAAAGTATGGAGTGCAATTTCCCATGATAGTATTGTCTAAAAGACTACTTTTTCATTATCTTTATAGTCCCAAATATGTGAGGCGCACATGCCTTTATGTCATACCAACTCAAGTCATTCCAAATTATTAAAGGCAATCACTATATAATACATTGAATTTAACAGCTTGGTAGCAGCCCTCGTTAGAAAAATAAAAAAATGTTCACGGGTCCACTCTCTTACAAACATAACTATGTTAAAGCAATTCAAATCACCACTAATAAACTAATGTTCCTATCAATGACAATGAGCTATTGCATAAAAGAAATTAAAAACTGTCACTACCCTTACTTCTATTTATTTATTTAATATACAAATCAATTTACATCCCAGTCGCTGGACCAGAAACACCACATTGACTTGATTAAATTATGGGCATTAACTGAAGGATCAACCACAAACAATAACTTACGCTTGTTAAGAAGAATTTTAGCTAAAACACTGAACAAAAGCCTTCGTGCTTGAATACCTGAAGAGAGAATATATCCAAGGTATTGAAAAGTATCGTTTGTCTTTGGATCTTTCAGCCCACTTTTGTTGACTCTGCAGAATTCTTCATTAATGCACCCGCAAACGCCTCATTTCAGCTTGGAAAGTGGGGCTGGAGAGTAGTGTTCGATGTGCAAGAGTCTTTATATCTTCTCTCGAACAGTCTCGGGAGATGCGAACTAGTTCCCACAATGCACCCTCACTAATCATGTCTCTTGCATTTATTTCTGGAATGCATCAATCAGAGGCTCTTACGGCGAGTGAAAGTTTAGTTTCCAGTTCACAGATAGAGTTTACTTAGTACTTACCATGTTGTGCTAAGTGACAGAGTGCAAGCTCAATATGACGCCTAACTGATGAGGCTTCGTTGTTTGCATTTTGCACAATCCATGGGAGGGCACCATCCTCTATTAGAAAAGATCTTCCACTCTTTGTCCCTATACAATGTGGCAAAACTTTAAATCAGATAATAATATGAGCATTGATTTTGCAACAATGAAAAGTTAAATGCCGAAGTAAATGACGAATAAAAGGAGAGACATCTGTATCATTTTAGTTGCAGCATGCGTATTATTTACTCTCTTTCCGCTTTTTATGTGTAGATTCTGTCAGGGGATTTATTAGAATTTAAATCTATTAAATGTAGAGTTAAATTGTTGTGTTTTTTTTTAAGTTTAGGTGAATTGGATTAAAAAACGCTTATAAAGATACTTAAAGATTATTTAGTGGGTTGTTATTAGGCTTTACAGTTGTTTCGTCTGCAAAGGTTGAAAAAGGTTGTAATGTTCTCAGTGGAATAGATGCAGTCCAACTTTCGTTTTTCTTTTCCTTTTACAGAAAGTAAAAATTCTGTTCTTTTCTTGTTCAATTTAACAATTTCCTTATTTCTATTGTAATTAGGCCGGAGTTGTGGTCTAAAATTCCAAAGTTAGAATAACTCCCTAACATGTATATATAGTGATCAGCGTCGTAAAAAATTGATACCTGAGATAATACTGTTTTAATATTTTTAGATTGTAATAGAACACCTAATGTGGGAAAATCTGCTTCCATTTCAATGAACATATTGATGCTATGACAATGAAAATACGAGACTTAGCAAACTGCTTACATAGGTTACCTTGACTAGATGCTCTTGACTCGCACTTTGCAAAATTCGCTATTCCCCGAGCAACTTGTGCATGAACATCAGGATGTCTACATCTGACCATTCCCAGCAGTGCCTTGATACCACCTTCGCTCCGTAGTTTTGTTTGTAATTTATCTAGGTGCAGGGACACCAAAATTTTAGTGACGGCAGGTTATTTTGTTTCAAGAGAATCAATTTGATACATGATGCCTAGGACTAGAATTACTCCCAGTCTCCACAGATCAATTAACTTTACTAACTCCAGAACAGCCGCCTAGGACTAGAATTACTCCCAGTCTCCACAGATCAAATAACTTTACTAACTCCAGAACAGCCTCGTGAAATCCCTCATAAAGCAACTTCATAACATTTTCAAAATAGGCCAGACATACTTTTTACCTTTTCTTTACTCTTCAGCATGAAAATTTTCAGACCATTTACCAGGCATAACAAGAGCAAAAATATTATAAAAGACAAGCAACTTGATTTTAAAAACAGGTGAACTTAACATCATGATCAGTATCTCGATAAAGATGAGACCAAACACCTTATTCACGCAGCTTAACTTTTAAAGGTTTATAGTTTGACAGATAATTATTGAAATACATTTGTTCAAAAGATGGCTTCATACATTCGTACTCCTTTCAAAAACAGGATTACCAACTAACAAAAGGAAAGTTTTACTAGAAGTTACCGACAATGAAGTATGGTGGTATGAATAGACAGAATAAGCAAATGATTCATTCCATGTTTTGTTGTATTAGAATAAGATCAGCAGTTTACCATTGCCACAAAGATTAGCAATGGCTCCAGCAACCATTCGAAGGGTTTGAGGATCTTCAGCATTGGCTGCAGTCATTGACAGCAAACTAATGCCCCCTTGGACCATAATGAGTTCTTGGTTGGCTTCTGTTGATACAGAATAAATGAGCAGAGACCCGAAAAAGATAAGTAATAAATAAAATTATTTCATAAAAAGATGCTATTTGAAAAGAAAAGGAAACTCAAATTTACCATTCATTGCCAAATTTGCAATTGCACCTGCAGCAACTCTATGAATGGTCTCATCTTGTGAGCTCTTGAGCAGGTTAAGTAAGGACGTGAGCCCTCCTGCTTCCACAATCTTCCCTTGATTTGTTTCTGCAATATCAATTTGGATAGATGTTAGGGCCAATGGGCCTAATAGTTTGTTTAGATAAACCTCATAAACACCGACAGCAAAAGAAAATATGAAAAAATTGAAAAAAACTTTTCAATTAAAATTAGCTTATGCATAAATTACTTGTAGAGGTTCTCATACATTCTAAAAGCTGATTTTTAATTTATGCACAAGTTAATTTTAATATACGGAGAAGCTTTTTTTTCTTTTTCGTTTTTCTTATTTTCTTCTTCTACAGCTGTTACTAATATTTTTATCCAAATAGACCCTTATAACACTAAGTTTTATAAATTAGACATAGTTCAGTAGGAGTTGCTTTCGTTACTTGAATCAGTTCATTAATAAACCAAGCCAAAATATGATTTTAACAAAGAAAAGAAACATTAAATATGATTTTGTGGTGATATTTGTTTTTAACAAATGTTTCAAAATACAAAAACTTTAACTTTCTACACAGATTCATTGAATCCCAAACAAATAATTTACAGGTCATATCGATTATTTTTTTCCCTTCTCTTTTCATTCATTTGCAAGATGAAGAATTTAAAAAAGAAAAAGCAGGTAAAACAACCTTCAGCAGCTAGATTTGCTACAACTTTCACAGCATGGATTCGCACATCAGCATCTTCAGCTTCAAGCAAAGACAAAATTTTCTGCAATCCCACTGTAAAAATATTTATTTTATCAGGAAGAATAAATCCAAAATTGATGCAACAATTTATTACAAAATATAAGTCAAGTAGTCAAAACAAGCATATATTTTAATTATTACTACCTTGCTCAAACAGCTTGGCTATTGAGGGCTTCTCTCTGTTTCCCGAAGCTTCTTGCGGTTGTTGTTGCTGCTGCTGTTCCTGCTGCTTAACTTGAGAAGTGAGAGAATTAAGATCACCTGTTTCTTTTTCAAGCCCACCTCTGTCATAGTGTCGTCTTGTCTGTAGGTTAAATTCCAATTAGATCAACCAAATGAGATTCCACCACAGCATCATATATGAATATTCATGAGCAGTACACATAATGATAAAAAAAATGGCAAAGAACAAGGTTGGTTTACTTATATTTGCACCTAATGTTTTTCACCTAGTTACATTACATTCACACTGTAGTATCAACTTGTGCAATATCAATGTAAATGTTTCCGGTAGATAGCTATCATAAAGACACAAACAGTTCATTCATGGCTTCTTTAATTGTCCATAAACCAATTGATAGTGTTCCAACAGATGAAAATGGACATAAATCATGACTTGTGACATATCAGGCAACCAACAAGTTTAGCTTTCAGATTTCAGCCTACAGAAAATATAGCCCAGAGCCAAGTGCCTGAAGATGCCATTGCCTCCCATCGGCAAAAATATGATTTCCAAGAATAACATTGACATAGAAAAAGGCGATAAACACTTCTTTGACATAGTCATATCAAGATCAAGCTGAATTGAAGATACTAAACAGAAACGTAATTTAATAATTTCTCTTTGTGCTTACCAAATGAAATTGACATATTTTAGGCCGTAATTCTGCTTCTGTAGCTGGATTTCGAATAAAATATTGTGAACTAATTTCTTTCTCTTTAAAATTTAGGTGTTTTTGGTACAGAAGAAAAAATATTTGGGAATGAGATCAGACATTTGTTTGTGAATCAAAATGAACAAGCATGGAAAATAACTGTAAATTTACTAATTAGTTAAAATTCACGAAATTAAAGGTTCTTCACATTGAAAACCATGAGAGGGAAGCAAGATATACCGTAAAAGTGGTTGTCATTTTATGAAACACCTGAGCTCATAAAAGCCAAATAACTGAGGCTCTTTTACACTTTTGATATAGCTTACCTCATCAGCTTCAAGTCTCAACTGCAACAAATGACTTTGTAATATTGCTATTTCTCCTTCAAGTTTCTTTGTTTGTTGTTCCTTATCTTCCAACATGTTATGAAGTTTTGAGATCTCAGACTTTCCTGATGCCTATTACAGTAAACATTTCGGTGTAAAATTAATCCAGATACCAACAAGGGGAAAAGAAGACATGCAAATGAAAAATATAAACATTGAAGGCACAAAAACAAACCTCTGACTTCTTTAGTTCCACCACTTGACTCTTAAGATTATTTACTTCCCCTTCAGCAGCTTTTCTTAGGTGAGTCTCTTTCTGAAGCATTTTTTTCAAATCAGCCAGTTCCTCAAGAGATACTCTGGGAATCTAGGAAAAGATATTCCAGTGAGCCTCAATGGTCAATTGAGGAAAATCCGCAATTAAATAAGTGGGCAAACTTTACTATTTCATATGGAGCTATTATCAGTTGTTTTCAAATTCACAAATTGCAATTTATTTTTGGCTTCATAGGAATATTTTAAGTCCTTAAATCTATGAGAAAAAAATGCCCCAGGTATCACTCAAGTGAAAAAATCATATCATAAAATCACAGGGAAAAATCATTAAATAACAAAATTGGCTACAGAAGTTCTTATCCAGATTTTACTTTACATGATACTTTTCCCCCTAGTCATATTTGTCCTCCACTATGATGTTCTTAGTAATTTTATCTAGTGTGTAATAAGGTTAAGACAAGTATAGTATAATAAAAACCACTACCTCTCCACTAGATTTCATATGAGGTTTCTCATTCTTTCGCTGATTCATCACTAACTGTTCTTCAAGCTTCTTAATTGATTCCATATAGTCCTTCTGATATTTTGATCTTTCCTTCTGAGAAAGGAAGAGAAAGGAAAATGAGCACGTGTACATTTAACCAGGAAATCATCAGCATCAATCAACCATATACTTTGCCAATATGGGCATATAATCTCAGAAGACTAGTTACATCTGATACTATGGATTCACTTACCAGAAGCTATGTATTCGTTAAACTGTGTTTGAGAAACTCTTTCATACAAACTGCAATACTAATAATATATAAAGATGATATGGAACCAACCTCCAATGAATCTACATAGTTTCTTTCAGCATCAGATATTCGTTCTTGAGCTTCAGTGGCTAACCTCTCAACCTCATCTTCAAATGCCTTCTGCTGCCTTTCATGTTCCACAATGAGTTTATCTAATTCTATGTCTAACCTCCTAGATAAGCTTTTGTAATCAAATTCCTCCTTCAACTTTACCATGTTTTCCACCTTCATAGCCTTCAAGAGGCACAAATGTCAGCATTTTCATAATAGTTACAAGGCACCCCATCCTTTCTTATTCTATGAAATATTCTCAAATATAAATTTGCAAAGGAGGGCTTAATATTTTTCGCAGAAGAGGAGGTCAAGACAACCAACAAACAGAACACAGGGCATTTCAGCAGCTACAATAATCTAAAAAGTAAGGGAAGAAAAACGATAGTACACTACTGAATTTGGAACCCACCCTCTGTCCAAACATTATAGTACTGGCAGTCTCTCCCCTATGTCGTGGAGATGGACCAATAGTAATGACTAGTGAAGTTCTTGCTGTACCTGTTAAAACTTTTAGATGTCATGAAAATACATGCACAGATGTGGTTCAAAAAATTTAAAGATGATTGACAACTTTAACAAAATATGGATCTCATAATATCTTTAATCTAGAATGGAAAAATTTATTTTGAACCCAAGATTTCCCTCTCATGTCCATGGTGCTTCAAAAGAGGTGACTTCTAAGAAATAAGCACAAGCCCCTTTTAAGATTGATCTACAAAGTATATATAATACAAGTATTAATTAACGGTGAGTGTGAGTGAGTAATTTATTCTTAATTGTCAGATTACTACAATACTCAAAGTGTCTCAAGCCTCACCACATGTTCTCTACATGCAAATTCAATATATACCAAAATAATTCTTTAATTATTGGACCTCCTTTTCATTCCCTCATGCAGAAACATGTGATGTGACTAATCCAGGATACGAGTGTGTTGGCACCATGTACTACATACATGCCATAATTGAAAATTGTCTGCTCTATAGTAATAGCAATAGAAGAAATAAACAAAAAGAAAACATGAATTCTTATACTCATTGAATCTTACCTCCAAATGAATCACGTAATAATCTAGTAAGCTTTGAGTCACGAAATGGCACATGTGCACTATTCTCTGCAAGTGCGTTAATACACTTCCCCAATGCACTCAATGACAGATTAATAGATTTAGCTTCTTCTAATGTATGTCCTTCACTTCCTATTAAGTCAATAAAAAAATGACACGGTCTCATTAAGCAGCATAGATGTTGTACCACGTAAAACAATCCTGATTGCATGAATAATAGGTCTTTGACATATGGTGATTTTACTAGGCCTAGTTCTTAAATATGTTATTGTTTTATTTTGACTACTAAGCATATTTTTTCTCCAAATTCCAAGAAGAAACAAAACTACATATCTTTTCATCTTGGGTAATCAATATTTACCTTGAGTGTGAATTACATCAATCAACACTTAGAACGATTTTCATATTGTTTCAAAGCATTTATATATCAAGATGTGTAAAATGTAAAGGAAAAATATGGAAGACAAATATGGATTTTTTCCTAAAAGCAAAGCCTCTGCTAATTTGAAGCCACTAAAAACAGGTGAATATGGAGATATCACAAAACCACTTTATTAAATGTACAAACCTGACTTGTCAATTCGCTCTGAACCAGCAAGATCAACAACAACCAACTTGCCTTTCCGAACAAGAGGTGGCTTTATTGATTTAACCATGTGTGGATGATTGCCATTTTCACTTGAAAGAGCAGCATCTCTTCCTTTCACGGATCTCTTCACATGAACCTATAGGATTAAAGTTATATTCAACCCTCCAACAAAATTAAAAATGCAAATATTGAAAAGTGAAGACGAGCCCCGTAAACAAGATACGCAAATTGATTTACCATCAGAATAGCATGACTTCTAGAAGATTCTGTATTCAATTTTGTATTTGCAGCAAAGCGGTGAGCCTCTCCTAACCTTAATAGTTCTACAAAACTCTGCTGGTCTCTAATGTCAACAAGGCTAGCACCAGGTAATGAAACATCACCGGTTTTGGGATCCTCTACGATGGCTATGTTATCATTAGCAGGGTCAAGCAGGTCTTGTATGGTCTCCATATAAAGCTGAACAATGAAATTAAGAAACATAGAACATCAAAGGCAGTGACACTAAATAGAAAGGTATACCAAATTCCTTTTCACTGCAAAGTACCTGCAAGTAAGAGACTGAGATTGAATCAGTTTCCAAAGAAATATTTGCAAGAATATCCTCCATGGCCCGCACCATTATTCCTCGTGCAGCATTGTCTTCCTCTCCAAGTCGTCCAAGTGTATAAGTCTTACCAGTACCAGTTTGCCCATACGCCATAATTGTCCCATTGTAGCCATCCAGTACACTCTGCAGAAGGTCAAAGTAAGGCATGTAATACAAGGAGTTCCACAGTAAGAGCAAAGTTTCTCAAATTCATATTTGTTCTGATAAACATTCTTCCCCATTTCCTTGGGCCAAGATACATGCACCAAAATAAATGTAAAGATTGATTCTTGAGGAAATCAATAATGAGGAGCTCAAGAAAGTAGGAAAATCCCAAGCAAGAAGTCACACGGTTAACCCACAACACTTTACTCAAACTAGTTTTTAATTGCTGAATACTAAAATGTACATGTTCCGATCAATTATACACAAAGCAAAGCAATTAAATTTCTACCAAAGACACTGAAACCACTTGTTCTTGCACCCTCAACATCAATGGACTAATGAATACCCACCTCCACAACAGGCCTGGCCACAACTTCATAAACACGTTTTTGTGAGGAAAATTCGGTTAGCACCTCATCAAACTCATAGGTATCTGCATCCCAATTGTTTTTCCGAAGTTTCAACCTCTTGAGCTGCAAATAAACCAGACAAACAAATATGATTTACATTCCAACAGACGCACAAAGAGACGAAAAGCAACAACAACATAGCTCTCAGACAAACAAAGAGATTTCAACTAAGTCACGGAATATATGTACCATACCTCTGGCTGCAGTTCCACACAGTCAGCGAAGTCAGCATCCGCCACTGATTCCTCCGCGTTCCGTGGCCGCAATCTAACAGCCACTCTAACTCTTCCAGGAACTTCACAACAAGCACGTTGATGTCAGGACCAAACCAAAGTGAGAACAACAACAACAACATTACTAGTAATTAAGCTTCAGTAAAATCTATCCGTCTATTCACACAACGGTTTATGCATTTCTCTCACCAAACTAAGGGATCCGAAAGATTTGTCCTCCAGAAGCAGAAAAAACATTTATTCCTAACTAGGAATCGGAACATGTCATACAATCACGGAATAAAATCATAACTGACAATTACCGATCACAAGCAGAAAATGCACAGAAAATAAAAGAAAAAGGGAAAAACAACGAAACGAAGATCTCAGAGAGAGAGAGAGAGAGGTGACCTGCAGCGTGGTCCTTGCCGGTGCTATTACGGCGTTGCACAGGCTTTGACTTGACGTGAGGTTTGAGAGAGGCTCTGTGAGTGTGCGTGCCATTCCTGTGACCGTTACCACCCTGAGAGGTGGCCATTTCTGTTTGAAAAATTCTCTCAAGATAAGAGGGTTTGGTATGTGTTGTTCATTGAAGAAACAAAAATATGGTTACTATTGTGGTCTTTGTAGCATTGCAGTGCAGTGCTTGAATTACAAGAGATGTGACTGGCATAATAAATTCTGCCTCTAAGCTTATTCTTGACTTCCTACTCACACACACGTAGTTGCGGACAGACATAAAAATTAGCAATGCCAACATGAAACTGGGCCCATTCTCTCTCTTCCCTTCCTAATGTCTGAGATTACTGGTTCAAAGTACCAACTCACCCTTCCTCATTTCAAATTAAAGCTCCCTAAAGATGGGCAGAATTGGAATAAAACTTAATTTGCTTTTGTTTGAATAGAAAAGGAGGTGTCACCTCACACCCGCAATGAATCGTAGGCCGGCAGCATTCACTTTCTTTCAACTCTCCCAACCGCTCTATTCACTTTCTAATCAAGGATTACTGCTATTTTTATTATATCTCTCCCTACCTCCATTTATCCAATCTCTATAAACATAACACATTTCTTTTAAATTTGGTCTTCGTTTCTTTATAACATTTATATAACACGTATCTCTAATTTAAAAAAAATTTATTAAATTTTATATAATTCTAACACGGTTCTAACACAATTTAAAAAAAAATATATTAATCTTTTAAAAATTTAAATTTATTATATAAATTTTTATTATAATTACAAAAATAAAAAACAAATCTTTTGAACCAATAAAAAAAACATCTGTCTACTTCAAAAAAAAAATTTAAAGCAAATTTATACAAAAAAAAAACTTTATTATCACTTGTATTCTCTATCCTAATGTGTCTTACATTTTATATATTATACGTATATTTGTATTTTTACATATTTTTATTTTTTATTTAAAAAATATCAATCTTTCACCCTTGCTTACAATTTTAAAACTCATTTTCCATCTATTACCCTTTTTAATACTTTATATTTTATTGCTTTGTTTCAATTCAAGTGTCTTTTGTGCAGTTTCCACTACCATTTTTTGTCCATTTCTCATGAGACACTGTTTCTTGCAATTGCCCAGACTCGGAGGTCTCTGGCCAGTTACCAATGTCACACACAACACGTATTCCAAAATACAAGAAGAACATTCATGTTTCCTGAAATTGAATATTGCTTGGAGGCTCAAACAGGGTCAAACATTAGGAGTGGTTGATTTTATTAAAATATTTGAGTGGTTTTTAGTATATTATGTATGGTTTTGAGATTTTTGCAATTTAATATATGCATTGTTTATATTTTTTTTAATTTTAAAACATAATCTATATTATTATATAAAGATATGTAACTTCTTTTAATTTAATTGGATAATTATTTATTTATTTAATTAATTAAATTATTTTATTTTTAAATAATTAAATAATTTATTTTTTCTAGAAATAAGAGTTTAATAAAATAAGTAGTTTAATAATTTATTTATATTTTTAAATAATTAAATAATTTTATAATACTATTTTTACAAAATTATATATATATATATTATTTTAATTAATTATTCATAAAAATAATAAAATTATATATATTTTAATGTAATCAAATATGAATACATGTGTGGAAGTGCATATATTTTCCTTAGTTAAGAATAAAATAAGTTGTGAATGTGTAAATCAAATAAAGATTATATATATTTATAATGTTAATGTACGAATTTTTATTTTTAAACTATATTGTAATATTTTTAGAAACGAATTTAAGTATACATTGTATGATATATTAATATTAAAAATAATTTATATTTGAAATTAAATAATGATGTTTTTATAAGATTTTGTATTTTATTATTATTATTATTATTATTATTGTGATATAATAATATTATTTTCTTTTTTTCCGTAAATGCTCTGTTTTCTTTTTGTCGTTTTTCATGTTATTTTTAAAAATATAATATTATTTTTTGAAAATACTTTTCCCTTCTTTCTTTTGTATTATATAATTTTATTATTTTTGAATTAAATATTATTCAGTTTAATGTCAAACATTAACACTGATAATTTGAGGTTTAAGATTCACTAACAAATATTCTGCTTTTTATCATTCCCTTTGTGTATTTCCTATACTTTTCTTTAATTTTTTAGTATTAATTATGAAGTTCTAACATATTTTTTATTTAAACTATAAATTCAAAACATGTCACTATATAAACCTTAAAAAAATATCATTTTTTAACTATATAATCTAAAATCTGTTTTTAATGCATAACAATCCATTCAAAATATATTAGATAATTCTGGGAAATAATCTGAAGAATAACACGTTTAAAAATATATTTAGTATGTCATTTTCTTAAAACTTAGAGTTAATACACACACAATTTTATTAAAAAAATTAAGAATATTTGAAGAAATAGGTGAAACTAGTAATTAATATTTGTAATCTTGAATTTTATTTTAAGGAAGATTTAATTTTATCTCACTGTTTTTTATTATTAAGATTAACATTTTGATTTTTTATTAAAGTAAATAATTTTATAGAACTTAACATGTATATATTTGTTTGATAAAATTGACTCACAAGTTGGTAACAACCAAATCAAATCAATAGTCTGTCATTAATTTATGCACAGTAAATAGTTTTAATTATTAATTAATCATTACACTGTAATTAAGAAAATGAAAAAAATATATATAATAAATAGTATACACAATACATTATGCTGATGATTCAAAGGTTGAAGTTAGTAATTTTTTTTCTTAAAAGAATAAATTGAGATTGGTTAGCAATAGATAATAAATTTTGAAAATGTCTTTAATTTAGAATTGAATGTAATTAAATTTAATTTTTTTGTAGTACAGAAACAGAACATGTGATAGAAACCAGTTGTACTAATTAAGGAAGAGTTCCCAAAGAAGAGTGGCATGGAGAGGCAAAGAGGGACTGAAGACTATGCAGTTGTCACAAAAAGGGACAACAAGTGAATAAAGATGAAACCCTTTAAATCTATATGTATATATGTAGATTCAAATTCAAGAATATATGGAGGGAAGAAGCATGAACCTCCATTAAGCTTTCAAGATACAATATGAAACTTTATGTCTACACTTTTTAGCTTTTTCCCCTTCTCATCAATTGGTTCTGCATCATCTCTTTTATCAGCACTCAGTTCTGCATCATCATGTTCTTCATTTCAAACTTATGATTTCATTAATGAAGTCTGATTGTTGGAAACTTTTCAGCAAGAGGAAAGTTTCCAGAGTTTCTTCTACAAAAATGAAAGAAATGTGATTACAAATTATGTTTCGATATCGTAAATATAATCTCACATACAGTAAGTAAGAGATTAGATTAAAAATAATTTATATAATTCTTTTTTTTTTAATATATTGAAATATTTTTTTTAAATAAAATTACGATAAAACTAAAATTTTGTAAAACAATCAATAACTCAAATAACTTAAAATTAAAATAAGTTAGTTCTTCAATAGTATCTTCAATACTTAAAATTAGGCATTAGATAAAAGTACCACGTTTAACATACATGAGAGCACTAATAGATTTTAAAAAAAGAAACTAATTTTTTAAATACATTGATTCATCAATCTTTTTAATTAATTTAAAAGATTAATTTGCCTATAAAATTTAATTAAAATGTCACTCCGTTTCATCTCTATGAAAAAGAAGTAAAAAAGAAAAAAACACAGTCGTAAGATATAATCTTATAAGTATTTTGTATATTTAGTAAAGAAATAATTTGATATGGAAATGTTTTAAAGCGTCAATGTAATAGAAATATGATATTTGAAAGATTATTTTTGCGACAATTTATTTAAAAGCTATGTTGGCACTTATAATTTTGAATGACCAATTTAAAGTTTTAAGAATATATTTAACTAATCATTTCACTTTACTTATAACGTATATGATAAATTGATCATAAAGTTTCTTTGACCTTAAAAGTTTATTTCATCATAATAGTTTCTCAGATTCTACTTGAAGAGTTTTAAGTTATAACTTATTATGATTCTATTTACCATAACTGTAACTGAAAATCTAGTTAATAGTTCAAAACTTAATAAATTAAGAGGTTTTAATTGAATTTGTTCCTGCTAGGGAGATGGATCTAGAGAACTGTTGAAGTCTTCTTCTCCTTCTTTCGGTCGGGCAGGTGACTGGGTGATGAACTAGGATCCTTCTCTTCCTTCTGTTTATCTTTCGGCGCTCGGGACTCGGTCGTCGGGTGAACACCGGATGGTGGGGGTACCTGCGAAGGCACTCCGACGCTCAAGTCAGTAAAGCGGGTGGTTAGCTCTCAGGTAGGTGAACAATAATAATGACATACCTTACTCCTTGAAATGCGTGCTATTTATATTATTCTAGTGGGCCTACCTTGTTGGGCCCGTTTATCGAGGTGGATACCGCTTAGGGTTGCATTACCTAATTCTTGATGA
>Ga0123342_1002419_pt1 | contig 31002 bp, 29 predicted proteins | sample Turbeawhitnodule_FD_89960 | JGI IMG/M metagenome (GOLD analysis project Ga0123342, IMG submission 89960) | Root nodule microbial communities of legume samples collected from Mexico - Turtle bean Mexico white nodule | ecosystem: Host-associated > Plants > Roots > Nodule | place: Mexico: Nepantla... | reverse complement strand
TATAACAGATTTTCAAAAAACAGTTAAAGCTGTTATAAAAAGAACAGATTGAAAATAAAATGAACAGATTTATTTTCAAAAGCAGTTAGAGAATCTGTTATGTGAAGGAGACTCAGTCAACCACTCTGGTGCAAGGACAATCCGAAAAAACCTTTTAAGATAAACATGGCACCAGACTAAAAAAGAATCTATTCATTTACAGATGAACATATTTATTTTTCAAAACGATAACAGAAAAGACTTAACTATTGAAACACAGTCGTTTTGAAAGAGTGAAGACTTAATCAAAATACTTGATGCACAAAACCCGAATTTCAAAAGACTTAGTCAATGCATCAGTTTAAAAAAAGAAACCATTTATTTAGAAAAGAACAAATTTATTTTTATGCAGTAAGGGTGTTTTTGCAAAACATGTGAAAAACAGTTCCAGAAAATTTGTGCTTGCTCTTATCACATGGTCAAGGGTTAAGAGGTGAGTTACCCAGCAAAAAGCCTACTCTTAAACAACCTCTAAACTATACCTAAGACATTCTTAAAGCAAATGTACATACACGTGAAATTTACAAAAAAGGCTTCATCAAACACATGTCTTGAAGGGGCAGCAACCATCTTCAACAAAATTATCAGGAGCATTAGAACTAATAAGCATGACATTCATCATTTCTTTAAGAATTCTATTTTTCCTTTCAGCTACTCCATTAGACTTAGGTGAATACGGTGGGGTTACTTCATGAATAATACCTTCTTTTACACAATAATCATAATAAAAAAAACATATTCACCACCTCTATCTGATCTAATTCTTTTAATTTTCTTATTCAATTAATTTTCTACTTCCTCTTTATAAGTTAAGAACATGTCAAAAGCTTCATCCTTATGTTTAATTAAATACACTTTGGTGTATTTAGAAAAAATCATCTATAAAAGTTACCAAATAATTGTTACCACCTCTAGACATGGTTTGTTTTAAATCAGCAAAGTGCATAGGATACCACATAGGAAAACTAGTAAAACACCCTATGAGTTGTGGAAAGGTTATCAACCTAATTTGAAATACCTAAGAGTGTGGGGGTGTTTAGCTAAAGTGATGTTACTTGATCCTAAGAAAAGGAAAATAGGCTCTAAAACATCTAATTGTTTGTTCTTAGGATATGCAGAACATAGTGCTGCCTATAGGTTTTTAGTTCTTAATAGTGATATAATTTAACGTAACACTATAATAGAGACGGAAAAACGCTGAGTTCTTTGAACACATGTTTCCTTTAAAGAGTAGTGGTACATCTGAACAACCTATATATAGTACTAGTGATGCCATGAGTGAGGATGTTCTTTCAATTTTACATTTTTTTTATTTATAAATGAAACTTAACATTTTTTTAATTAACTAAAATATGAAAAATGATTCATCATTATTTATTCTTCTTTTATATACAAGGGTAAATTTGTAATCTTACAAATTTTACTATTCAAAATAATTTATAATATTCTTACCAGCATCACATCACTCACAAATTTCAATAAAATTTCTTCACACATCTACTCTAACATACCCCAATTCGAACAACCTCAACTTTCTTCACACTTCCACTCCCCCTCACCCTCAACTTTCCACTCCACATACCCTCTATTGCAAATTACATATTTTCCTACAAGAAAACTTTCGGTAACCGACGCCATTAGTTGTTGTATATTAAATTAAATTCTATCATTTCAGGTGATTTAATATTTTGATGTCTTTATCCATAAAATTTTAATATATTTTATAGTAAATAAATAACTGTTTATACGAATGTGGTGAGAAATTATGAATTCACTATTTGAAAAAAAAAACTGATTTAGTCACTTAATAAATAAAGAAACGGAACAATATTTTATTGATAACTTTTGTGAGGTTATTTGCTTAATTTAATTTAGGGAATACTTTAACACTAAGTAAAAAATTATTATTAACTCATGATATATATATATATATATATATCTTGTCGGTTGATTGAACTGCTAGTTGACTTTAGAACGAATGCATCGTCTTCAATTCCTCTCTCCTGGTTGCTTCTAGTATGGCTCCGTTGGGACAGAGAGCGCTCCACCTGTCAATGACACTCCGACGATCGATTCAATTAGGGTGCACCAAAAGCAACAATAATTCTCAGTGCAGTGTGTAGAAAAAGTGTACCTTTTCCTGGAGACCTCCTCCCTCTTTTATCACTGCTCGTGCAACGTGCAACCACTCTCCCTGGAGCTCAGCGAATCTTAACTAAAAATAATTACATTAATCTTTCATTCGTAACAGAAAACCACCTGCCATGGGCACCAATGATCTTCAGGTGCTATCCGCAGGCCCATTTTCTATTACCCAAGCGTCTCCCTATATTACTAGGGTTAATAGCAAATAGCCAAGTGTAACAAATATGTAACAAAAAACATGCAACAAATACGTAACAGAGGATATATTGCCATAAATTAACAATAACAATAAAATTATATCTACCACATGAATATCTCTTTTAACGGGTGCGTCAAATGAAATTACTTTGTGTACTCATCATGAGATCTAGGCCCAATCTGACCAAGGTCATTAGCCCAGGTTTACTCAGGCCCAAGCACCGAGAAGGTCCTTCGCGGAACAAAGGAACCGAGCAAGTACCTCACAGTGCAAAAGAACCGAGCATACGAAAATACTACTGATAACTGGGCACCGGTTAGTACATAAGCCCCTCAGGCTCGAGCTGAGTTTTAGCTAAGCGAAGAGTCTCCCGAGCGTCGTTGGCCGTTGATGTGACCATTTCTCCGAGGTAGGTGGGGCGCGGTGCTCGAAGCGTTTTTTAAGCAACGTTTTTCTGTTTGTGGTCCCCACGTGTACACGTGCTCCAACGCGAGTGGTGGCGAAAACTCAACCGTTTTGAATTACTTCTTTAGAAATTCTAAAACCCGTAAAACCCTTCGTCTTTCGTTACCCAGAGCTTTCTTACTTCCTCCTTAGCATCATTCAGAAATCTTCTACCCATTTCTTCGAGCTTTCCTTCATCGGTCACGAAAGGAACTCATTTTTCCCCCCTATTATTCATTTTTTGCCTGCTTTTCTGAGATTACTCTATTTTCATCTGATGCTCAACGCCACCTGTTAGCGTATGATCCCTGAAATGTGTATCTAGGTTATATTCTCTTGTTCCTTTGTTCGAATTCAAACTTGTTTTTGCATTGTACTGGGTCTGAACTGTTTTTACTCTTACGTGTGATTGTGCCTAGCCGCGAGCCCTTATGGATTATAAAACCTTGTATCATGGCTCCCCCGAACCTCCTTTCTGAAACTTCCTCCTACACCTCTCATGAAAAAATAGTGGCCCTTAGGAAGAAAAAATGTCGCTTTGGTAGGGAAGATGATTGGATTTTCCTAGACCCATGCTCACCCGATGAACCTGTATGTTCTGATGAAGCCACGTCCCTAGGTAAGCCTTTTTGCTATGTTTATGCCACCATTTTTCAAAGAATACACCTTTGTCTTCCCCTCTCAGTTTTTGAAAAAGAACTTTTGACCGAGCTGAACGTAGCCTCAGCCCAGTTGCACCTTAACAGTTGGGCATTTGTCGGTGCCTTTACCATTCCTTACGATCAACTCAGCGTCCTTCCTTCCCTTGATGTGTTTCTTTACCTTTTTTAGGTGAAGAAACTACAGCGTCAAATTTAGGTTTCTATAAACAGCATCCCTGGAAAGGGAATCCTTACCCTCTTCCAATCCTCTTACAAAAACTTCAAAGGCCATTTTCTGAAAATCCGAGCTAACAAAAAACACCCTGATCTCTTGAACGGGTTTCCTTTAAATTGGACCGAGAATCCCAACTCGAAGCTTACCCAATGCTTAGACAAGTTAGCCCCTGCCGATCAGGAAGTTTGCAAGTTTTTCACAAGCTTCCCTATTGCCTTTGATATGGTCTATATGTTGGCCCACGAGTATGACCCGGACTCTCTAAAGAGTTACACTAGTATACCTTTTTCCTCTAACTTCAGAGATTAGGATTTATTACTTTCGAAACATAACGTGTTCTTGCATTCGTCTTTCCTGCAAATAGCATGTTGGCCCGCTTGAACAAAGAGGACCTGCTGAGGCTGGCCGCGAAGGCAAAAATGGCCAGTCGTGCTCCACCAAAGGTGGTGGTTGCACCACCTCCTCTGAAGATGATGAAGACGCCACCTCGGGCTTCGTCTTTACCAGAAAGAGAGGGAGGGCTCAAGCCACTAGCCTGAGGCCCTCACCTTCCCGAGGCCACGTGGCCTCAAACATTGCACCCCCTCACAACCTCCGCACACCCCAACTGCTACGCCATGTCCTCTTGAGGCGGGTGCGGAGAGTTCAAGGCGAAAAGGCCTTTCGGACCAGGGTGTTGATGTCACCTCCCTCTTGGAGGATGCTCTCTTGTGCCCTGAGGATGAGGAGAGAATGGAGGTCCGTCACAGCCAACACCTCCTACAAGAGGTTATAAAGCAACTTGGACAGGCTCTGGCCACGAGCTGCATGGCCGTGAAGAAAATGCGGCGCCAAGAGGTTGCCATCGAACAAGACAAACAAGACTCCCAACAGAGAATGGCGAACCTGGAACAGGAAATCCAAAAGCTACGAGCCTTTCACCAGAAAATCGAGCAACTCTTGGAGGCCAAGACTAAGAAGGTTGTTGAACAAACGTCTCGCCTAGCCGAGCAAGACGATCCCTTGTCACGATTGCATCAAGAGCTTGTCCAGAAGGATAAGTTCTTTGTTTATGAGGTTGAAGTCTATAAGGGTGAGGCTGCTCAAGCTCTCTTGGTGGGCTTTAAGGTTGCTGTTGAGCAAGCTTCCAGCCTCCACCCGAGCCTGAACTTCTCTCAGCTAGCACCGAATAAAAAGGTCGTGGATGGAAAACTAGTAGAGGAGTAAGAATTTTAATCTTACCATGTTAATGTAACTATAAACTATATCGCACTTTATCTTTATTACTATTAAGGAATCGCTTTATTTTATCATGTGTCGTATAAAATAACCTTCCCAATTTTGCTCATGCATGCCTTATTTAACTTCAACTAATTCAAATAGCTTACGACAACGTGTACCCATCTGGGTATATTACTCAATCAACTTCGTTGTTAGTGCCAACTCTCCCCTACATGGGACAACAAGCATAATCATAGTTAAGAGAAACTAACCTTTGATTGGATTATTCACCATAGTCTCTATGGGCTAGCGTTTAAAGGCGTCTTACATCAAACTCAACAGGTGTCGCCTTGTCTGGCGCGTGCTCAGACAGTTGAGCTCTACAACCAAAAATCATTCTCACGAAGAATTTGCACTTGGGTGACTAGAAACTCCTGAGTTGTCCTACACTAATCGTATCATTCTCTTGTGTCGCCAGCTCCTCCCACATGGCGTCCATACTCGGGTGTCTCTCACACGCCGGACTAGCTCATCCTACTCTGTGACAAAGGGATGGCCTTTCTATGCAACTTTACCTACCCCACAGAGCACCTAGACTCGGGTGATTTCTTTCACTCCAGGCTAGCCCGTCTTACCCCGTGCTGGGTCATGTGACCTACTTGTGCAACTTTACTCATCCCACAGAGCGCCTAGACCCGGGTGATCAATTTCACACCGGGTTGGCCTGACTCGTGCTAGTCTGGATGAGGCATATACGCAACTTTTACCCGCAGTGCGACTTCACAAGGAAGGTCGATTTATCTGTCAATGGTAATTAATCGCTTACACAGCCCTTTCTCATAGAAACTCTCCGAGAGGGGTCGTCGCACCGTGTATCACAATCAAACGTCAGAGATTAAGAGGAAACAACAATGCAACATAAATAAATTATTTATTAGGTGACCTCGTTAAAAAACCCTCTTTAAGGGAAAAAGAGCGTCACCCTATAGCACCATATTGTTTAACAACAACTAACTGAAATAAAATTTGAGATTAGCAGCGTTCCACGTTCAGGGGATGGGTCCTCCCTCCAAGGTTCCTAACCTGTATGCACCATTCCCAAGCACTTCTACTACACGAAATGACCCTGTCCACTTTGAAGACAACTTATCCTCCAATTGGTAGGGATGAGTTTTCCGCATTACCAAGTTGGATACCTGGAACTGCCGAGGTCTGACCTAGGTTCTTTGTCTCAGCTCAACTCTTCTTTTCAATGCTTCTGATTTTATACGTGCCAGTTCGTGGACTTTCTCTAGTAAATTCAAGTTCATTCTCCTCCCCTCGTCAGACTCCTCAGCGACAAAGTTCTAGAATCGAGGGGAGCTATCATGAATTTCAACAGGAATCATGGCGTCCGTTCCGTACACTAAACCGAACTGTGTTTCTTTGGTGTTGAATTGAGGCATGGTGTGATAAGCCCAAAGTATCTAAGGAACCTACTCCGCCCAAGCTTCCTTAGTTTTCTCTAGCCTTCTTTTCAGGCCTCTGAGCAAGACCCTATTGGCCGATTCCACTAGGCCATTTGCCTGGGGTGGCCATTTGTCTAGGGATGTTCTACCGAGGCAAATATTTGTTTATGCCAAGTTTCGAGCATAACTTGCCTAGCTGCTGACTGGCAAACTGCGTTCTGTTGTCTAATACTAGACGTTTGGGAACCCCAAAGCGACACACTATGTTTTTCCATACAAAGTGTTGTACTTTGTGTGCGGTGATTTAAGCAATAGGCTCGACTTCAATCCACTTGGTGAAGTATTCGACGACCACCACAAGGTACTTCATTTGTCGTATGGCCAAAGGGTAGAATGTCTATCCCCCAGGTGTGGAATGGCCATGGACTGTAGACTGACCGTAGCTCCTCTGCTGGTGTGTGGTGTCAGTCGACGTGTTTCTGGCACTGCTCACATCGCTACACGTAGCTCCCGCAGTCTTCTTTCATCGTCAGCCAGTAGTACCCAACACATATGACTTTCAACACCAGAGCTCGACCCCCAACATGGCTCCCACAAATGCCCTCATGCAGCTCGCTCATCACACAGGTGCACTATTCGCCGCAAATGCAAATAAGAATAGGGCGAGCGTACCCATGGCAGAACATATTATCATCAATCATGGTATATTTCATCGAATTTATTTTCACCACTTTGGCCTCGGTGGGTTCATCAGGAAGTAAAGCGTCAGCCAGATAGCGCTGGTATGGGGTGATCCAAGTGTCAGCATTTTTTCCTGAGGAGGCGGTCATTATTTCCTCCCCGAGCACCTCGCACGCTCCGACCCGTGGTACTTTTAGCGTTTCCTGAGTCAGTGAACGGTGGTTCCCCCCTGCCTGGGTGCTTACCAGCAAGACTTCCCTAATTGGTTCTTCTTCGGCTGTCCTAGGGTTTTTTAGCGTTTCTTGGATCACCGATCTTTGCCTATTCCCTTTCCCGAGCTGGCTAGCTTAGCCAGGATATCTGCTTGGGAGTTCTGCTCTCTTGGAATGTGCACCAGTTCGAACTCGTCAAAAGCGTCTTTCAACAACGTGACGTATCTAAGGTATGTCGTTAACTGCAGGTCCTTGGCTTGATATCAGCCCGTAACTTGCTCGGTCACAAGTAACGAGTCGCTCTTTAGCAGCAAGTTCTAGGCTCCCAACTCCTGGGCCAACAACATCTCGGCTATTAGTGCTTCGTACTCGGCTTGGTTGTTACTGGCCTTAAATGCAAACTTCAGAGATTGTTCAATCAATAGGCCGTTGAGTCCTTCTAAGATGACCCTAGCTCCGCTGCCCTGTTGATTGGAAGAACCGTTTACCAAAAATATCCACTGGAAGCCTTTGGGGTCCGGGTTTGGACCCCCATATGACAATTCAACTACAAAATCAGTGTATACCTGGCCCTTGATCGGGCCTCTGGGTTTGTACTAAATGTCGAACTCGGATAGCTCGACCAACCATCGCACCAAGCGCCCTGCTATGTCGGGTTTCTGTAGAACCTTGCAGATGGGGAGGTTAGTCATTACAATGACGGTGAAGCTGTGAAAATAATGTCGTAGCCTTCTGGCCGTGAACATGACTACCAGCGCAGCCTTCTCGATTTCTTGGTAACCCTCCTCGGGCCCCTGTAGCACCTTACTGACAAAGCAGATCGGTTTTTGACTTTGGTCCTGATCCTATACTATCACTGAGTTGATTGCCCGATCGGTGATAAAGAAGTATAGGTGGAGAGGGACGCCATGTACAGGTTTACCGAGCACTGGTGGGCTAGCCAAGTACACCTTTAACTTGATGAATGCTTCCTCGCACTCGGGGGTCCATATGAAGCGATTGTTTTTCTTCAGACATTGGAAGTATGGCTAACCTTTATCTCCGCTAGTAGACAAGAAGCGGGACAAAGTCGTCATTTGCCCAGTCAGTTGTTGAACCTCTATGACAGTAGTGGGACTCCTCATCCTAATGAGAGCGACACACTTATCCGGATTGGCCTCTATGCCTCTCTCGGTCAGTATGAACCCCAGGAATTTTCCTGCCTCGACCCCAAGCACACACTTTTCGGGGTTTAACTTCAGGTTGTACACACTTACATGTTGTTTTTCTTCCTCGAAGTAACAACCATGTCGTCCACGTAAACTTGCACGTTTCGCCCGAGCATAGGGACGAGGATCCTGTCCATCAAGCGCTGGTAGGTAGCGCCAACATTTTTTAGGCCGAATGGCATGACCTTATAGCAATAGTTGGCATGTTCCGTCATGAAAACAGTCTTCTCCTCATCGTTTGGGTGCATTCGAATTTGATTGTACCCTGAGAAGGCATCGAGGAAGCTCAGGAGTCGGCATCCCGAGGTGCCCACCAAGGAATCGATGCTCGGCAAGGGGTAGGAGCCCTTCGGGCAGGCCTTGTTCAGGTTTGTGAAGTCCACCAACACCACGTTTGCCAGCAACTCATGCGACTTAGTTTTGATAATCAGGCACCTTTCCTCATTAAACTTTCTCCTTCTCTAGACCACTGGTCGGACCCTGTTGTCCATAGTAAGCCTATGGCACAAGAAATCGGGATCTATTTCGGTCATGTCGGCTGAAATGCATACAAACCGAGCTTAAACAACCTTCCTTCGATCTCTCTTTCTTGGACGTCTCTAATTAGTTCTGGTTGTGGTCGGTGACTGAGCTCGGTCTCTAAGATCTCAAATACCTTTTCCCCCTAGGAGATAATGGCGGCGTTGTAGCTCCTCTTGTTCTTTATGCTGCTCTCATAACACTTCCGCGCGTCCTTTTGGTTGGACCGTATCGTGATCACTCGTCCCTCGAGGGACAACAACTTCATCTTCATATGTTTTGTGGATGCAACTTCTCCTAACCTGTTTAACGAAGGTTTTCCCAACAACAGATTGTAAGTGGAGGGGGTATTGACTACCACATACCTGATGACAATAGTCCTGGCAGCCTCCTCATCTGAAAAGGTTGTTCTCAGATCGATGTACCCTCGGCACATGGTCCCCCGCGAATTCGATTAAGCAACCGTTGTGAGGCCTCAACTGGTCGGGGATAGCCGTAAGTTGATGAATGTGGACCACAACAACACGTATGTTGAGCTCCCTTGATCAATGAGGGCTCGATGCACCTTTCTTCCCATCATGACGATGGATATTACCATCGGGTCGTTGTCGTGAGGAACCACACCCACCAAGTCTCCCTTGGTGAAATAGAGATCTGGGTCTGGGGCGTCGTCGTGACTTTGTATCTCTAGCGTCATTACCACCTTCGCGTACCTCTTGCGTTTAGTCGTCGTGTTTCCTCCACCCGAGATCGTGTTGAGCTTCGCATGTACGAGTATCTCGTGCGGCGGGTCCCCCAAAACAGCTTCCCCCTGTTGCTCTCTGTCGTCGACCTTGAGGTATTCTTTCAAAAGGCCTTTCTTCAAAAGTTTGGCTAACTAATAGCCTAAAGCCATACACCACTCGACACCATGTCCAAAGCCCTTATGGAACTCACACCAGATGTCTTTCCTTCCCCCAAAGTTCCTGCCAGTCTTCTGCAGGAACCTCAACTTCTCAGCTACTGCGGGTATGGTTATCAATTCCTTGTATGAAACACGGAATTTGAGGCAGGCCTCCTCATCCCTATTTCTTTCTTTGGACCCTCCCTTCTGATAGGGATGCTGCCTTGATTCTGGCTTCTTCCCGGTCGAGGTTTCATTGACCCTCATAGGCCGAGAAAGCTTGATTGCCTCTCTCGATTTAGGCAACCGAGAATGTGAACTGTTGTTCCTGGCAAAAACTGCTTCCTTAGTATTGATGTGAGCAACTACTCTCTGCCTAATTTCAGAAAAGGTTTCGGCCGGGTTACTTATAAGGGAATCGCAAAACGACCCAAGGGCAACCCCCTGCTCGAAAGCGAACACCATGACATTCTCATCGTGGGTTCAGAGTGTCACAGTGAAATCCCAAAACCGATTTAGGTAATCCTTCAATGTCTCCCCTTCTCTATGATGCACATTGAAGAGATCATACAGAACGAGGGGTTTCACCCGGTTTGCATGAAATTGTTCTCGGAATAACTTGGCGAACTGGGCAAAAGAGGAGATGTGGCCATCGGGGAGACCACTAAACCATTGTATGGTCGTGCCTGTGAAAGTGCCCATAGGCATCTTGCATCGCATGAAATTTGATCTTCCCGAGATTATCATATGGGCATTAAACGCAGTGAGATGACTCTCGGGGTCTTCCACCCCCGTGAAAGCAATCTTAGGCGCTACATAATGCGTGGGCATAAGCTCGTCCATGATGGCCCGTGAGAAGGACTCAGGATATTCTCTCTCGGGCACGTTCGACTCTCGCTGTCCCAGGATTCATCGATCACGTTGCAGATCCTCGTTGGTTTTGCGCAGTTCTTCTCGCAATTTTTCTTGCTCCTATCTAGATTGCTTGTTGGCTTCTTGGAGGGCTCTGATGGTCTCCATAAGTTGCTGCAACGTGGGGGCCTCGCCTGCACCTTCTTGCACCACTGGTATTTACCTTGCATTCCTCATCTCCATCTACAGGTTTGAACAAAGTGTGGGTGAGATCAGGTTTTAGCAGACCCCACGATGGGCGCCAAATGTTCTTGCCAGTTGATTGAACTGCTAGTTGACTTTAGAACGAATGCACCGTCTTCAATTCCTCTCTCTTGGTTGCTTCTAGTTTGGCTCCGTTGGGACAGAGGGCGCCCTATCTGTTGATGACACTCCGACAATCAAGTCAGCTAAGGCTGATCAAAAGCAACAATAATTCTCAGTGTAGTGTGTAGCAACAATAATTTCCTGGAGACCTCCTCACCCTTTTATCACTGCTCATGCAACGTGCAACCACTCTCCCTGGAGCTCAGCGAATCTTAACTGAAAATAATTACATTAATCTTTCATTCGTAATAGAAAACCACCTGCCACAAGCACCAATGATCTTCAGGTGTTATCCGCAGACCCACTTTCCGTTACCCAAGCGTCTCCCTATATTACTAGGGTTAATAGAAACTAGCCACATATAACAAATATGCAACAAAAACATGCAACAAATACGTAATAGAGGATATATTGTCACATATTAACAATAACAATAAAATTATAGCTACCACACGAATATCTCTTTTAACGGGTGCGTCAAATGAAATTACTTTGTGTACTCATCATGCGATCTAGGTCCAACTTGACCAAGGTCATTAGCCTAAGTTTACTCAGGCCTAAGCACCGAACAGGTCCTTCGCGGCACAAAGGAACCGAACAGGTCCCTCACTGTACAAAAGAACCGAACATACGAAAATACTACCGAGAACTGGACACTGGTAGTACAATACTTATAAAATTTATTATTTCATTTAATCGCATACCTTTTTTGTATTGCATATTTTTTTATTTATTTCGATGGCGAAACTCACCATATATTTAAAAATCTAATTAACTTTTTTTTAAAGCTCCTATTTTTATATTTTAAGGAGCTGGGCACGTTCTTACTATTATTTTATTTTAAATTCGTATAGTCTTGAATTGATTATGTAAGAATTTTTGGATGAAAATTTAAGGAAAAACATTCATTTGTGGTTTGATCAAGAACACGTTATGTTGTTTTAGCTTGCATATTATAAAAAATAATATTTTATTTTATTCAATTAAATTAAATTTTATAATAAATATAATTGGATATATAAATTGTATTTTGAATTTATAATGATAAATTTAAAATTAAATTATGATATAATATTTTAAGTAATTATATGCAATTCAAAAACTACAAAATATTAATTTAGATGTAACGAATATTGAGATTTTTTAAAAAAAATACTTGGTTTATTTAAGAATTTTTTTTAAACTAGTGCAATTTCACTTCAATTTTCTGAAAATGAACAGATTTTTTATAATTCTGAAATTAGGTAAATCATACTATTTAATTTTATTAAAATCGTTAATATTGTTGTATATTAAACTCAACATAAATCATATATATCACATGTGTTCTGAAACGAAGACTTTTTATGAAAAAATCATATATTTAAAATATGAATTTAATTAAAAAATCATAAATTTCAACTACAATTTTATAAAAATCGTAATTTTAAATTAAAATTCGTATATTGAATGTACACTTTTTTAAAAATATTTTTTTATAATTAAAATATGCAGGAATTTGAAGATTATTAACCTTTATCATGAAAATAATGCAAATCTTCTTAAGCTTGTTTGGAACTTTGCTTATAGCAACAGACCTTGGTCTTTGCTCTTGAAAGTCACAGTACTTAAATCAAAATACGAGTTTCGAATGGTTTATAGATCATCATATCTTTGGCCTGAAATTAAGCAATTTTATTCTACTATTAATTTCTAGAATGATAAATGGTGTGGTACTACTTCTTTAGCGAATATTGTAGGATTATCTGATGGTGCTAGCATTTCGGATACAGTCTCTCAGTTTTGGATAGGTGGTGATTGGAATATTCCATTGTTTTTATAACAGATATCTCATCTTTTTTGTCATATCATGGTTAGGGCGAAACAGGATATTCCTAATTGGATTTTAGATGAGTTTGATTGTTTCACTCTTAAATTGGCTAGGACTTTTTTCTTGGATCTAGGAGTTCCCTGTGGTTGGGGTAAATTTATTTGGTTTTCATATTTTCTGCCTTCCAAAAACTCTTGTCTTTGGAAAGTTTTTCATGGGCGGCTTCCTATAGATCAGCATATTCAAAATAAAGGTTTGTATATTTGTTCTATGTGTACGCTTTGTGAAAAACACGAGGAATCTATTCAACATTTATTTTTTTAATGTTCTAATGCTTTGCGTATTTGGAGTTGGGTTTGACAAATTTTTCCTACTTCTCATTTCTCTAATAAGGATGGTCTCCTCTCTTTTATTAAGAGTGATTGTAGTCCTTTGGTTAAATTGATTAAGCTTGTTGTCATAACTTTTTCTATTTGGATGATATGGCGTATGAGGAATTATGCTCGTTTTCAGGATAAGATTAAGGTTTCTAGGGCTATTTCGGTTATTAAAGATTTAACTCGTCTAGTGGAAAATTCATCTAAAGCTTCAATGAAGAATGACATGTTGGATTTTAACGTGATCACGTTTTTTGGTATTAATACTCGTACTGGTAAAGTTCTTTGTCCTCTTCCTGTTAAATGAGAGTTTCTTCCACCAGACTGGGTTAAAATTAACACTGATGGGGCTGCTAGGGGATATCTTGGTTTTGCTACTTGTGGAGGTATTTTTCGTGGGAGTATGAGGGATTTTATTGGAACTTTCTCTGCGTTTCTTGAAATTCAGATTGCTCTGGTTGCTGAGTTTTATGGGGTTATACATGCTATGGAGGAAGCTCAAAAGATGGGGCTTACTAATGTCTGGTTGGAATGTTATTCTACTTTGGTTTGTGTTGCGTTTACTACTAGGACTAATGTTTCTTGGTTGCTTCGTAATCAATGAAATACTTGTCTTAATTACTGTGGAAAAATCAGATTTTGGGTTACTCATATATTTTTCGGGAAGGAGATGCGTGTGTTGATAAGTTGACTAATTTATGATTTATTCATAGAGAATCTTTTCATTAGTATAATAGGTTACCATCTAGTATGTTCTTATAATTCTTTATTAATAGATATAGTCTATCTATATATCATGTTGTTAACATATGAGTTTTGGTTTGGTATCCCCGTATTTTTGTATTTTTTTTTAATAATAATTTTTTTCATGTGATGGTAAATGATTGTTGTTACTTGAAATGTTAGTATAGTTGAGATGTCAAGTTGGATGGTGATACCTAACATGAAAGCTTTTATTTTAAAAAAAATGGAGAAAATTTTTGTTACGTATATGTGTATGGTATTATACAAATATTTTAAATATAAGTTATGTTTAGTACACTTAAATTAATTTAAATTCTTAATAAAATTAATTATGTAATATTTTTAACTTTAATTAATGAGAATATCAATTTCCCGTTAATTCAATGATAACCAAACATGCTTTTGATTAAATAAAGAACTCCCATAATTAGTTGTAAGATTTATTAATTTTTTGATAGCTAATACTTTATTAATTTTAAATATATATTGTCTTGTTGTTAGTATGTCACTCAAGCAAGACAAGACAATGAAAGATGAACTTTGTTTCCTTTCAGCCAAGGCACAAAAGGTGGAGAGTGAAGAGAAACTATTACTAGAAACTAAAAAGTGAAACAGTGATTTGGAATCTGTAGAAATTTTAATTTTGTGAATACAGAAATCGCGGAAGAACTTAAGGGAACAAATTACAGAAAGCAATTTCATACATATCATGATCAATAATTTTATATATAATTATAGTGTGCAGAATAAGCAAGCTATTATATAGTTGGAGAAGTCAAAAGGATAAAGTGAGATGTGGGAAAAACAAGTGAAATTTCATTGCAGAGGTTGGGATAATTTGATGTTCTTGATCACTTTATAAAGTTTCAATCATGGAACTTGATGCTTTTCATAAAGCGTGTTATTGTCTACCATCTACTAAAGGCCACAGCTATCTTCATCTAGAAGCCTCCTTCATCAATCCAATTCAAACCAGTAAATTGAATGCACTATAAAAGCATTGTCACTGCCATCAAAACAATATTTGTAGCAAGAATGGCTGCTCCTACACCAGTTGCTGTAGGCACAAGAGGCACAATTGGATCCCTTGTGAGGAAGGAAATTGAATACTTCTCCAAATTTGATTTAGGGAACTCAAAAAGACCTCAACCACATTTTGTGGACATGACTTCTGGCAGAGGCTATTCCACTTCCAGACCTAGTTTCTGGGTGCTTCTAATGACAGGGAAGAGAAGGAAGAGAAGAGGTAGCAATGTGTTTCTCCCAAAAATGTGTTCGGTTGCAGAGGTGGTGGAAAGCAACAAGTGGAACAGGGTTCCTGGTTATGGCTACAGGATCCTCAAGGATGACATCAACAACTTTCATCTCTGAGTCATAGTTTCTTCAATTAGTCTCCCCTTGTATCTTGAATCACCCAAAACTTGAAGCAAGTTAATGTTATTTTTCTGTTTGTGATGCCAAAATTAGGTTTTTCATCTTGGGGTTCATCTTGATTTCAAGTTCTCTCTGCAGCTCCTCTATTTCTGATGCTGGTATTGCTATTGTTCTTTCTTTTGTTGCTTTCAGATATAAACTGAGTGTTCCAGCGCATCTCATTGCAAGGAAATTTGGTGATAACCAATATACTATGTAACTTTTGAAAATAAAATTGTGACCAAATTCTAAATTTTAAAAAAATAACTTGAATTCGATTTTAATAATATTATATCAATAAATTTGAAATAAGGAATTAATAAAATTTTAAAAATATTATCTACGTAGATAATAAAAAAAATGTGCTGAAATTCACCATTTTAATTTTTTCAGAGTTAGTAGAAAGTTGTGCTTTATAATATGATTTTTATTTTTATTCACTGGAGTAATAATATCAAATTTCACTTTTAATTTTTAATTGAAATTATACTCACATGCATAATTTTATTTTATTTAATGGAGAAAATCCTCTGGGATTTGGTTAAAGTGATAGAGGATTTAACTTTTACCGTGAGAAGAAGACGAAGGCTGTAAATAGTAAAAAAATTGGCAATGGTTAAGCTTTCAGAATTGGATGCTCCCTTCAAACTTCAGCTCAACACCGTCATATACCAATCCTCACTGTCATCAAAACCCAAAAACTTGCTCAATCTCTGTGCGCAGCTCCACCGGAAAATGCTTCAATAATGGTTCTGTTCCGCAAGTTCCTTAAAGCAATACTCGCCGACCACACCCAAGCCCAAACCAAAGCCCGAACCTTCCTCACCTCAATATCCGCATTCCCCTGGTACACGCCTCACCACAGCCACCGCCTCTGCCGCTCCCCAACCAATAACAGATTCCTCTCTCCCGGCCCAGGCCCAGGCCCAGGCCCTCTCTTCCTCTCTCGCCCCCCATGGAAACTCTCTCAATCCGCCACCCCTCTCTATTTACACGAAAACGCCGTCGTTTTCCCAAAGGTCCACTCCTTCGATTTGCTTCGCTCCACTCCTCCCCTCCCTCTCCGCTTCCCTGATCCGGTTCCCTCCATTTCCACCAACCCTTCCCTTTTCCACACCTTCGTCAATCTCCCCAATTTCATATCCTTCTCCCGATTACTTTCCGGTCCTCTTCTCGCATGGTACCTCCATTTTTCTGTTTTTTCTTCGTTCTAAATACAGTATTCGGTGGTTTAGTTTGGCTTTTTGTTTTTGCGCAGGATGATCTCCAACGAGTTGTATACTCCAGCAATTGTAGGGTTGGCACTCTCTGGGGCCACTGATTGGGTGAGTATCAATAACCAATGTTCATTGCTTTCTAATTACTATGCTGCAACTCAACGTTATCATTCACATGCTAAACGTGTTTGTCTTTATGTTGTCGTGTGATTCTAATTATTGATCGTAGCTGGATGGACACGTGGCTCGGAAGATGAAGATAAATTCCGTAGTGGGTTCCTACCTTGATCCCCTTGCTGACAAGGTAATCTCCACTCTCTTTCCCCCCTTCCACTTGTGTTTTTGTTTCATCTGCTGTTCTTCTTTCGTGAATCCAGGTTCTTATTGGTTGCGTTGCTCTTGCCATGGTGCATAAAGATCTACTGCATCGTAAGTCCTTCTGCTTGCTACTTCTGTTTTGTGTCTGTTTGTGGGGTTGTGTGGGTTGGTTTTTAAACAGTAGCTGGCATAGGCATTTATGATTTTATCAAGATTAAAATAGAACTGAAAATACCATAGTATTAGAACATGGCCATGGTTTTAAAATGGGTCTTTACTGTGAGTTTGAAAGCAATGTCAAGGATTTTAAGTGTCCGCAACAGCAATTGTGGCTTCACTGGCTCTTTTTGTCCACAATTTCCTGTAATATCAAGAAATGCTGCCATTGCAATTTAAAACCTTGTCCTCGGTTGCTAATTTAAGACAAGGATACGCACACATCTCTCTCTGAATGCCAGTTTTTGTAGATCTTTTTACATAAGATATTTCAATGTGAGGCTGACAATCAGATGCAATTTTCATTTAATTATATGTTGCATTATTTGGCATTTATGTTTCGAGAACCCAGATATTACCATATATGTTATGTAATACTATCCATTCTGGTTTCTCATTTTGAAGCTGGACTTGTTAGTCTTGTTGTGTTTCGGGACGTCTTCCTTGTGGGGGGTGCAGTATTTCTAAGAGCAAATAGCTTGGGTTGGAAGGTATGAACAATGTGGTTCTCAACTTTTCCTTTTTGCTTAAGAAATTGTATAGTCATCAAGATAAAATCTTGATCTTGTGTGTTTCTCTCAGTGGAAAAGCTGGTTTGTTTTTTTTAACCTTGATGGAACCGCCCGCCAAAAGGTTGAACCACTCCTTCTAAGCAAGGTAAGCTTGATGGATGTTTTTAGTTTATCATACAGTGCATATGGTGTTGGACATTAACTGCAGACTAGTTTACTAGTGGTATCACCTGCTTGTTGTGTTGTTCTCCTTGATAAATGTTTAGGGTTATGATTGAAATGTGCAGAGACAGAACAATTTACAATATTGGACTGATTTCTTAACATGATGAACGAGTCCAAGCCCTTCCTTCAATTGAACCTAATATTCGAGTTTGATTTATTAACATGATGATGAATAGTGTAAGCATATATGTATACAAGCAATTAGAGGAATTTGAATATTGTTTATCAACAGCTACTACAGGACGAAACCCTCAGCTTGTAATGGTCTCAAATTACATTCTCAATCCCGCCCTTTAACTCTCAAGTTTTTCCAAGTATTAGTCGCTTTAATTTCTGACTTTACAAAACCTTCACTTTAATTCCTAACTTTGCAAAACTTCACTCACTAAAATGCATTTAAAAAGGAAAATAAAAATGCTATCTAGTTGTAGATTAGAGAAGTAAAATTATGATGGAGAACCTGTCAAAAGTTCTCTTTTATCTTCATACTTCTTGAGGAGGAATACAAATTTGAACAGGTGAATACAGTTTTCCAATTAGCTCTAGTTGCTGCTGCTCTTCTTCAACCAGAGTTTGGAACAACGGAAACTCAACCATATATCACTTATATGAGGTAATCTTGTGAGAATTTTATGTTTCCCTTCCAGCAAGTCTTCCCAGATATGAACTCGAACCATTTTCTGGTGCAGCTATTTAGTGGCTTCAACAACAGTGGCAACTACTGCAGCATATGGAGCACAATATTTTAGGAGATTTGCAGTAGTATCAAACTCGGTCTAGTTGAGTTTCCATTGAATGCAGAGGGATGGAGGGATCGGCACGAACTAGGACTCATTGCACAGTTACTTACAACTATATTGCACAGGCTGTTTTCAAATATTGCCTTCTGATGTGAGCATTAGTGTTTCAAGTAGTTAGTGATAAATGTTAGATTTTTTTTTTCTTCTGAAATTCTGTGTTTGAGGAAAGTTTAAACGTGTCTTTCTCGTTCATCGTCATTTTAATTTATCTGATCATTTAGTCACACCAAACCCAAATTATAACCTAAACATAAATTGCCACAATGCTACCTATTGTAAAAATTTGATTTGAAAAGCTTTGACAAAGTCTTAGTTGCCAAATTTGAAAAGCAACAGAAAACGAAGAACAAAGGTGATTGTTTCCATAATGAGAACTATATTAAAAGAGAATTAAAATATTTGTTCTAATAAAATAGAAGAGTGTTATCTTAATAATCAAAACTTTAAAAGGCAATGTATTATTTTTGTCCAATAAACATAAGCAAGATTAATGACACTTATATATAACTGGTTTACATTAGATCTATTTAATCTAATTTTCAATTTGACCTAATTAAGTATAATTGGGTTGACTTTATTTTTTTACTTATAATCGAATTTAACTTGATTCAACTATAATTTATGTTGGGTCATATAATTTAAAAAAAAAATATCAACTCAAGAATAAACATCTTAAAATAAGTTTTTTTAATATTTATAAAATAATGAGAATATTTATGTCACATGAATAAGTAACATTTTATTTAAATGTCAAAATAAAAAATGAGCTTAATTTCAAGATAAAACACATATTTAAGATATCAAATTTAAAAAACAACAGTGGGCCAATCAAACTCCTACATAAATTCTTGTATGTCTCATTACGTTTAAATCATTAGAGCTTTATTTGTGCTGATCATCAAAAGATTCTATCGATAATCAAACCATGTTGAACACGTTAACATTATAATTTAATAGGAAAATGATTATTTGACACCTCCAAACCGTTTGCTCCAATTTACACCTGTGTGACGTGGAGGAATGGATGATGTGGCATGTGCACTTTTGGTATTTTTGGTAAAAGCAATGTGGCATGTGATCTGAAAAGGGGGAAGAGTGTATTAGGGTTTGAAATTCAAATTTCCCGCAAGCATAGGAACGTGTAGAGATAGACGAACGGTGACGGCGGAGAGGACAAAGGTGCGAACTGACGGTGACGGCAGAGTAGCACGAACTGACGGTGGTGAACGAAACGCTGCGAGGAAGGAGGGGTACTCAATTTAATACTAGAGACAACAATTGTAATACACTTGTTTCTTCACGATGATACCTCAGTCAAAAATATGGCTTCAGAATGCTGCGTTGGGTGTTTTCATTTTGGGGAAGCAGACAAAAATTTTGGAAAGGAACGAACACAGGATTTGAACCCGACGTGAATCGAACACGCAACCTTCTGATCTGGAGTCAGACGCGCTACCATTGCGCCACGGATCCTTCTTGTCAGTTTATCTAATTATACGCTAGACGTATCCTTTAGTCCAAATTCTATCTATTATATATGAATCATTTATGTAGTATTATAAATTTTACATTTCTATTGATGTGATATTGACCCAGTTTTATTTTAGCTTTTATTTTCATATTTTTAAATCCCCGCATGAGTTTTAATTATAAAAAACCTTTTCTCCCTCACCCATGCCACATGCTTACGGAGTGAATCATTTATGTTTGGTGAAGATGAAGAAAAAAAATTATTATATGTTGTCTTTTTTATAACAAACGTTTTATATATTTGTTTAATGAAGAGAAGAGAGGATTGGATAACAATATATTTAAATACATGTTACCATAAAATGTTATTTCTTCTGAGGAAAAAATACAGAATACATTTCATTTATTATTTAAAATTAAACAAATAAGAATAATTCTTTCTACTAAATAAGTTAATCCCTTCTTTTAAAAATTATTGTTAATATTGTCAAGGTACTTCCTCTATTTTAAATAAACTTTGTTTTAAAAGTGTAGTATTTAATATAATTAATTTATTCTCACCGTGATTTTTTAACCATTTTCTCTAAGAAGAATGGTTAGTAAAATTAATTTAAAGGTGTGTTAGGTAATACTCAAGTTTTAGAAAAAAATTACTAATCATACCTACTATTTTAGTAGAGTATAGAATAGTCTTCTTTAATTGAAATGTCATTATTAAAAAGTTTAAATATGGTTGTGAAATGATATTTCAAATGAGATATTAATAAATAAGAGTTTTCTTATAAAAAAGTTATATTTTAAAATAAATTTGAAGTCTTACTGTGAAAAATAGCTTGGTACAATAAAAAAAAATCTTGAAATACAAACTAATTTTTAGATAAAAAAATAATTAGTTGTTATAATGACTAAATTAGAGACCATTTTAAAAATAAATAAATAAATAATTTCTAAATTAGTTTCTATTATTGTTAAATGGTTTCTAAATTAGTGTTTAATTAGCAAATAAGATTTTTATTACCAATTATTTAGATTCTAAATTTGGTAGCAAAAACATTGGTTGCTAATTAAACATCAATTTAAAAACTATCTAACAATAATAAAAATTAATTTATAAACTAACATTTTTTTAGTCTCTAAAATAGTCTCTAATTTAGTCATTATAACAAATAATTATTTTTTGTCTCTAAAAATTGGTTTTTATTTTATGATTTTCTTGTAGTGGTAGAAAAACATATAAAAAAATAACTATTACTTTTACATAATGTTTTTTTTAATAAAATGTTTATTATCATGAAGAGATTAACTAATTTCTTTATTTAATACAGGAAAAAAAATTAATTAAGAAAAAGAAGAATATATATATATATATATATATATTGATTTTAAAATATAACCACTTACAAAAATATTTTATAAAAGTCAACAAAAAATAGGTATATACTTGTTGTTATTGTCAAAATCTAAAGCATATTTAGACATCACATCATTTGGAGTGACTAGACTGTTGTAATCATAATATCTATTTATTTTATTCAACTTAATCTTATTATTAAAAAAATAAGTTTTTCCATTTTTAAAAACATAATAATATCACTATCTTCATTCTCGTAAAAATAAAGACATGAATAAAAAATTATTACAGTTTATAAAACTAATAATAAGTTATATTATTATATTTTATCGTTTAGGGACGGACTTCATTGAACCTTTAGTGTCATAGTGGGTCATATTGATACAATAATTAAAGAATTTGATTGAATATTTTAACAACAATGATCATTGCATCAATAATTAAGATAAAATTTTACTTTCTCACTTTTATTTTCTGTTTTATTAATTAAAATTTATCATATCAGTTTTATTTTTAGTTTACATTTTTATAGAGCATACATCTTTTCCATTTTTTTGTGTTTTTACAAATTTTGAAAACATAAAATATATTAAAAATCTTTTTATTTAAAAAATAAAATCAGAAATAAAGTAAAAATGCTAAATCCCTCCTAAAGTTCTCTGGTGATCTGCTTTTGTCATTACATGTGAAATAACCCAAACTCTTATTCAGAAGAGAATGGAAAAAAGTAAGTGTTTTTATAAAGACTATCTAAAATAAAATAATGGTGTTTGTATTTTTTATTTTTATTATTTATATATAATTATATTTAATATTAAAAATTAAATACATAATATTATTATTCGCAAATTTATATTAACAGTATAAATTTTTATATATACAAATACATATTATTAATATGTTTATGAAATATAATAATTATAAAATAATACTTTTTTAACAAATTAATTTTGAATTAAATAATTATATTTTATTTAAAATCACTTTCAAATAAAACTTCAATTAATATATCAATATCGACATTTTTTATTTACTATATATAATTATATTTAATATTAAAAATTAAATAAATGATATTATTATTCAGATTGAAGATAATAAAAATTTTAGGGCACCTATTAATATACATTTGTGATTGAAACATAATAAAAATATTAGTGCACCTATTAATATATATTGTGATTGAAATATAGTCAATATAATTATATATTATAAATTTATAAATATTTGATTTTTTTTTAGAATATTTTTGGAAGATATATATTAAATATATTAAAATCTAAACATAAAATTATTTACAATAATGTTTTATTAATTGTTTGAAATTGAAATGAAAATTTTAAATTCATCCTTGGCTATTGAAAAGAATCAATTCTCTTGTATTGATTTTGTTGCACTTTTATTTGAAATAAAATTAAAAGAGAAAAAAAAAGCAACATGTTTTCAATCCTCAGTTCAATCTCAATCTTTCCCACTCTCTTCAAATAAATTTCTGCATGTGTCTCAATCAGTTTTTTTCAAATTTAATATTAAGACTATTTTTTTTCTCAATTTTCAATTTAAGTAACATTTTCCAATTTTGTCATTTCAAAATTGCTATAATTGTTGTTGAAGTAGTTACAAAATATTAAATAAAATAATAAAAGAGAACTAACAAAGAATGTGTGATGTGCACACATTAAAAGTGAGTATCAGGTAAAAGATCCTTTGTTGTTACAATATTATCATAAAGTTAAGAACATCATGCAAAAATTCAAAAAATTCGAGATTGAGAACATTTCGAATGAGCAAAATTCGAGAGCATATCCATTATCAAAATTAGCAAGTTGTAAATGGAAAACTCAACACAACTCAATAATACAACAAAGCATGATCAGTCTGACGGTGGGAATGGATAAATGATTGACAACAGAGCAACACAAGATGACTGGATAAACACATTCAAAGATTTCATTAAAGCTCAAGAACAAGGAAACATCGAAAGTGATGTCAACATTGCAAAAAAGGCAACAAAATTTATCAAGATAGGTGATGACTTATACAAAAGATGAAAATTTGGAGAATTTGAAGTGTATTGAATCGGAGAAACCAACCCAAAACATCATAAAACAAAATATATATACCTTAAAACAAAAATCGAGTCAAAGAAATCACTAACCTTTAGGGTTTCACCACAAACGACGAACCCTCTACTTCCTCACCACGAAGAACTTCGTTTGGCTCCCGTGTTCATTGATTTCAACGGAACCCTCTACCTCCTCACAACGAAGAACTTCGCTTGCCTCCAGTGGTCACCGATTTCACCGTCCAACTCGCTCCAAATTGCAATGCTCACCTGCATAGTAGTGTATTTATCAAGAGTTCATCGATTCAAACATACATGGAGAACATGTGATACTTACAAGCTAGGGTTTCCAACTCACACCACCCTTTATAATTTGGGTTGGGAAGAAGAAAGTGCACGAGAAGATTTGCCCAAAAGAAGGCGAAAAGATTTGGGGGAGAAGATGGCGTGATGGGATTTGGGGGAGAAGATGGCGTGATGGGATTTGGGGAGAAGAAGTGAAGAACGTGCGAGAGAGAGACAATATATTGTGTTCTGTGTGATCAGTTTCACGAGAGGGTAAAAGAAAACCTTTTCCCGCATATTATATTTCATTTAAGTTTTTTCTTAAACCTAAAAGACCACAAAGTATTACAATTTTTTAATTGTGACTTACCGTGGCTTTTTATAATTTTTAAGCCACATTTATAAAAGTGTGACCTATTTATAAAAGTGTTACCTTTGCTATGTTTAAACAACATTTTTATACCTGTGATCTATTTTCGCGTTGCCTAAACTAAATTTTTTTTATAGGGAAAGTATGTGAAGAGAGTGAACATGAAAATTTGTTTAACAATAATCTTATGTGGAAAATTGGAAATGGGAATAGAGCTGGATTCTCGGAGGATACATGGATTATTGAGGTACCACTTAAAGTCAGACTTCCTAAACTGTATGCAATTTCAGAGGGTAAGGAGAAAATAATTGCAAAATTAGGGAGATGGGGGGACGTGGAGAGACTGTGTTGGAGAATTTACTATCAAATTTGCTTATTGTTGTTAGCAGCACAATTCTACAGCACAAAAAGTAAGGGGTTATTCTATATTTTGGAGTACAAAGGTGTCCCTGCTATTTAACATGTGGCATGGCGTTTGTTGAAAGGTAGAATCCCAAAAAAATACAATTATTACTACCAGATATTATTTTAAAAAGTAAAGAAAAATATTAGTTTTAAAAAGAAAGAAAAATTCAAAACCAAATCTCATAAAAGTTGTTATATACTTAACTGCTTAAAAACATATGAAATGACTAAAATATCTAAAATAAAATAATAAAATAAATATTGATATAAGGGTAAAATTTAAAAATAATTTGTATACCAAAAAACAATTAGAAGGGAAATCTCTTTATATATCGGTATAAGAGATAAAATTAACTAAGAGAGATTTTTGTTTTTTTTTTCCTTAATAACTTCCTCCCACTGTGTAAAGTTTTTTAAATCAGATGAAACATACCGGATCTATAAGATGATTGGGATATCACAAAGATACTAATAAGGATTTCGAGCCTTTTGTGTCAAACTATTTCTAAATACAATTTATTTTGAAAAAATGCAACAAAAGAACTTGTAATTTTGTTATGCAATTTTTTAATATTTTTTTTGTTGTCTTTGTAATTCTATCTATCATATAAAAACAAAATAACCATACAGTTTAAAAAAAATATAAACTTAAAAATTAAAAGAGAAAAATAAAGTTATCTTTGTTTTCTTAAAAAAAAATAGAAAACAAAAATAATCTATAATCATTCTATTATTCATTATCTTCTTTTAATTTATGTTTTCGATATCCGTAAATAAATTTTTAATTTATGTTTGCTCTGTAAGTGAATTTTAACAATTTTCTTTTAAAACATAATAGTTAATTTTCTTTTAAAATATCAATAATTAAAAAAAATAATGAAACTAAACCCTTCCAAGATAATTTCATAAACGGTAATAAGGCCATTTAATCCATAACATTATAATAGGTAATTTGTTATGGTTTGATGGCCCCGAATGAGTAGAAACAGGTGGTTTGGGATGAACGACAGTAAAACTATCCTTTCTAATTTTCTGCTAGGACCAACCATATAATTCTTAGAGTTGTTTAGTATTCTCGTGCCATTTGACAAAGAAAAATTATAATTAACCACATCAGAAATAAAATTAAAAGCAACACTACCGACCCTATAAAACTGGTTAGCATGAAGAGAAGACGAATGAGCAACATGGTCCTGAACATTACTATTTACCCAACTACAATAGAGATATTTGGCAATAATAAAATAAAACACTTTACATGAAAATGTGTCTCTCAGTGGAATAATCTATCTAATACCAGGAAGATAATGCGGGTGGGGACAATCTTCCAGATTAAAGTTTTCTTCCTCTATGCAAAACATAGATTGATGTAGTTTGAATAATTTGTTGAATATCCCAAACAATATGTCATTTGCGTACAACAATGTCATATGGTGGTGAAAGTGGTGTTGTTTCAATCCTTGGTTCCCATTAGATAACTTTGGTTTGTTTTGAGGTTTCTTACTAAAAGTTTTTGGTGGGTTCAACCATATGCAGAAAAATAATGGCAGGAGTAGACCTGATTTCGTCAACAGTGCAGCCTAGAAAGTCGAAACCGAACCATGATTGGCAATAGTGGCGGAAAAAAAGTCGTGATTGGCGACGATGGCATACACCAACGTCATGATTGGCGACGGTGGCGGGAACAAACGTTGTGATTGGCGACGGTGACATAAACAAAAGTCGTGATTGGCGACGGAGGCGGAAACAACCGCCGTGATTGGCGATGGTGGCGGAAACAAACGCCGAGATTGGCGACTATGGCAAAAACAAACGCTGAGATTGGCAACAATGCGGAAACAAATGTCGAGATTGGCGATGATGGCGAAAACAAACATCGAGATTGACGACAACGAGATTGACAATGGTGGTGGAAACAAACACTTTGACTGAGGTGGTTACGGGTTGGGACTTAATTTGAATATTGAGCGAAAGTTGTTGCACGTCTGAATCTTGTTATTGTATTCGAAAGCGAGACTATGTGCAAAATAAAACCTAATAAAAGAATACACAACAAATATCTTTAATTTTTTATTTAATAGAGAAGAAGATCAGTTTAAAACAGAAAAGTAATGTATTAATCTCTCCACTCTCTCCTGCTCACGCAGTCCTCTAGTCACATGTTTCAATCACAATTCATAAAAATTTCAAATTAGTGTTTCACAAATTGAAATGCACATAAAGAGAATTACCGATTGTTGTGATGGTGCCCTCAACTCCTTTTGTTAAGTCCTTCCCCTCCATCTAGTCACAAACTTCAATTACAATTTCATAAGACAAAGGTGAAATTAGAGTTCCACAAAGTTTAATCAAAACATAGAAAGAGAAAGAGAGATGGGCGGAAGAATCGTTAGGGTTTTATGGAGGCGCGACAACGTTCCATCGCGTTTCATCTTTGCTTGACTAGTTTGAAGGCGGTGACCAAGGGCGGCAGCGGTGTGCATCTGTTGCGTGCGATCGCGTTTTCCACCAGTGCGGCAGCGACGACCAGGATCGAGGAGAACAGGTACATGACCATCTCTCTGATCACGTTTTGTGCGAATCTTTCTACCAGGTGTAGCGAGCGAAGACAACGACCAGGGGCATATTTGTTGCGTGGTGCGGAGGCGGCGGCGACCGAGTGCTGATTTGTGGTGTGGCGCGGAGTGCTACGCGCAAGGTGCAGGTACAGGAGCGCGCGCGTTGTGCACAAAGTGTGCGTGTGCAGAGTGCGTTTGTGCACGATGGTGGTGTAGGGGCGGTTGTGTGCGCGATGGTGGTACGGTTGTGCGCATCAGTGGTGCAGTGAGTAGTGGCTTTTGGAATGGCGGAGGGTTCTAATGGTTTCCTCATCCCATGGAATTGTTTGAAGGATCGTGAAGTATCTCCTGCGAAAACTGTATATGCTAAGCCTGGGCAAAGGAAAACTTTTGCTCAGGCTTTGGGAACTACATGCGATATTCCTTTGTCCGAGTTACCCACTCCTTATATTAAGGGAGACATGATCGTGGTCCGGATCGATGAGGCAGAATACTTGGCTGACCTTGAGGATTGCAAGACCCATTTACATGGTCGGGTTATTCTTTCTAAGGGGGATAAACCTCTCACATGCTTGGACTTAACTAAAAAGTTGCAGTCGGTGTGGAAGGCTCTTGGACCATGGAAAGTAATTCCTCTCGGGAAGGGTTTTTATGAGTTTGAGTTCGCTTCTTTAGAAGACATGCGATGGGCCCTCAGGATGGGTTCCTTGAAACTATCTTCGGGTTTCTTGAGACTTCTTGCCTGGACAAAAGATTTTGTTCCAGCTACCATGAAAAGTACAAAAACTCAGGTATGGGTTAAAATCTATAGTTTGCCTTTGGAGTATTAGAGGCCAAATGTGATTTTTTCCATCATCAAATGTCTCGGTACTCCTTTGGTTTTGGATGAGAATACTATGAGAAAGAAAAGGGGTATGTTTGCTAGAGTGTTGGTGGATATTGATATGTTGTCTCCTCTTCCTAATCATCTATGGGTTGAACGCTCATACTTTACCTTTGTAGCTGGTGTGGAATATGAATGGCTCCCTCCCTTTTGCTTTCATTATAAGGTGATAGGTCATGAGCTTGCTCAATGTCGAGTGATTCATGATTAAGGTTGTGCTCATAGGTCTCAACATAAATCTTCTCAAAAGATAATTTCTGATAAACGAGATCAGGGGAGGACTACGGTCCCAAAACAACATAAAGAGTATCGGAAGAAAGATCCATAGCCGAAGCACGTGGAAGGTCACACTGATAAATTGACCATTAATGCTCTTGGTGTAGCTAAAGCAGGGTTACTCTTGGGTCACCCTGCTCCCGATAAACCAGGTGGAGTGGAGGATGATTTTGCTGATATGCCTTCTCTTGAAGATGCCTCAGATCATAAATCCAGGCAGGGATTGCCCACTCAAACTTCGGATTTCCCAGAAACGAGGACGTTAAGGAATTCACCTGCTGTTATGCAAGCCAAGGGCTCCGAGTCTCATGCTCCTTTTGATGCTCATCATGTGGAGGTCTTGACTCCTGTGGTGGTATCACCTCAGTTGCATCTCATCTCTCCTCAGCGGGTTAAATCACCTGCCCATACTATAGCTCTAACCAATACTCAAATTGATGGTCATCATGAGGAGGTCTCTGCTACTGTGACTGTACCATCCCCGTCGTTGGTCCTGAAAAATCATTTCTCCTCTTTTGATGGTTTAGACACTACAGATGTGGGAGGTGATCCTTATATTGGTACGTCTACGACCATTGTTGAACCTCAGAAGGCTAAATCTCTTGGGGATGCTAAAGCACTATCGTTGGTCCTGCAAAATCACTTTTCCTCTCTTGATGGTTTGGAAAATACAAATGTTCTTTCAAAATTTTGGGCTGATCCTAACGAGATGGAGGAGGATGACAGTGATACTGGGGAGGAAATAGTTTGCACTAAAAGAAAACCAGGGAGACCACCTAAGAGGAATGGTAAATCCAAAAAAACTGCCAAGACAGTTCTCTCCACAACGTCACAATGAAAGTCTCTTCATTTTTCTGGAATGTTGGAGGATTGAGAAACCAAAAAACTGTGGAGATGTTGATTAGTTTACTCAAACTACATAAACCTCTTCTGGTTTTTCTTGTTGAACCTATGGTGTCGTACACTGATGCTTTTGAAGTCCTTTTCAAATCTGTTAATATACATTTGCTGGCTACATCTCCTATTGTTAATAAAGCTGATAAGCTTTGGTGTTTGTCGGTTCCTAATTTGGTCCGAAATTTCTTGGTAAATGAACATTTTATTTTTGTAACTTGCCATTTGCATGATAAATGTTTTAGCTTTACAGGTGTTTATGGTGCTACCACATATGTGGGTAGACGGTTTTTGTGGAGGGATCTTAGTTCCTTCATAGGGCCTTGGTGTATTATGGAAGATTTTAATGATGTGCTCTCGACGAATGACTCCTAATCAAGTTTCTTGCAGTGAATTTCTTGATTGGATTAATACTAATGATCTTTCTTGTATGCCTTTTACTAGAACTTGCTATACTTGATGTAATGGAAGGAGAGGGTTCCATAGAATTCATAGAAGATTGGATAGGGTGTTATGTAACAGAGTGTGTTTGGATGAATGAGATTCTTGTACTTATCAGGTTCTTGTTAAAAATTGTTCTGATCATTCCCATATTCTTACTAGTCTTGCTAGTAATTCTTTGAGGAAGGTTAGCAATTTTCTTTTCTTTTCTATGTGGCTTCAAGACGCTTCATGTATGAAGCTTATTCATGATTCTTTGGCTAATAAGGTTGTTGGTTGTCCTATGTTTATTTCACAACATAACTTAAAAAGGTTGAAAGTTGAGCTCCGTGACTGAAATAAAAATTATTTGGTAATGTTCACAATGTCGTTCTTCTTAAACAGGGTCTTCTCCTTGGTATTCAACAAACCTTAGAGACTGCTAGTATGTCTGATATTGATGGGCTTCTCTGTCAAGAAAGGATCACTAAGGAGAAGCTTGATCAGGCTCTTCACTGTTAATATTTGTTTTGGAAATAAAGGGCTAAAATTCTTTGGTTTAAAGATGGGGATAGAAATACTGCTTTTTTCCATGTTGTGGTCAAGAGGAGAAATAATTCTAGTGGGATTCATTGTCTACGAATTGATAATGTGGTTATTGAGGATCCTACACTCATTAAGGAACATTTGGACTTTTATAAAACTTTTTATGCTGAGTCTATTTCTCATGTTCAAGATACAAACAATATGGAAGATTTTATTGGTACTAATATTCCTGAGCTGGTTTCCTCTTAGGAGAATATGATGTTGATTAAGTGTCCAGATTTTTTGGAAATCAAGAATGTTGTTTTTAATCTTAATGGTAATAGTGCTCTTAGTCCTCATGATTTTGGTGGTGTTTTTTTATCATTCTTGTTGGAATATTATTGGGAAAGATGTTTGTAATGCAATCCAACAGTTTTTTAAACAAAACTGAGTTCTCCCTGAAATGAACAGTAATGTGGTATCTCTTATTCCTAAGATTCAGGGTGTTGAACCCATTAAAGATTACAAGCCAATTGTTGTTGCTAATTTTAAATTTAAGATTATTTCCAAGATTTTGGCAGATCGGCTTTCTCTTGTGGTTGCCAAAATTATTTCTCCTAATCAGTATGGGTTTGTGCAAGGGAGACAGATTCAAGATTGTATTGGTATTGCTTCTGAAGCTATTAACTTGCTTTCTAAAAAGGTTCACAGAGGCAATGTGGCTTACAAAGTTGATATTCACAAAGCCTTTGACACTCTAAGTTGGAAGTTTTTACTATTAGTTTTGTCACGCTTT
>Ga0123342_1002418_pt1 | contig 31006 bp, 17 predicted proteins | sample Turbeawhitnodule_FD_89960 | JGI IMG/M metagenome (GOLD analysis project Ga0123342, IMG submission 89960) | Root nodule microbial communities of legume samples collected from Mexico - Turtle bean Mexico white nodule | ecosystem: Host-associated > Plants > Roots > Nodule | place: Mexico: Nepantla... | reverse complement strand
GGTCCAACCCTTATACAGAAATACTTGACACCAGTCTCCTATTAGAACGCCTACCAAATTAGCAAAGGGATAACCATACCAACACTAACCAATGTTAATGAATCAACCTCATACAAGCCAAAGAATTTAAAACCCAACTAGAATAAGGGAAATAAGCAGAACGAGACTTTGTATAAATCCAAGACCATACCTTTACTTGCACCGAAGCGAACACTTCAGACACTACTATTAAATATAATAATAATATTAATAATGGTATCATTAATAATAATGTTATTATTAAAATTAATATTAATTATTATTACTACTTGTTATTATTATATTTATTAATATTATTAATGCTAACATTATGACTATTATATTTATTAATACTATTAATGCTAACATTACTATTATATTTATTAACATTATTAATGTTGATATTAATATTATTATTAATAATAATATCATTATTATTGTAATAATATGTTAATTGTATTAATAATAACATTATTAACAATGTTAATATGAGTGTAAAAATTGGAAGAGAAGAATATACATAAATTGTTGGAGAATAAAAATTTAGTATAGTCACTAATTTTGTTACTGATTTTTTGTGACCGATTTTGTGACTGATTTTATAACCGATTTTGTAATTGATTTCTATGACCAATTGTAAATGATTTGGTGCCAATTTTGTGATTGATTTTCTATGATCAATTTTGTGACCGATTTTCTGTGATCGATTTGGTGACAAATTTTCTATTACTAAAAATCTAGTCATTATTTTAGTCATTAAATCATAAAAATAATTTATGGTCACATTGATTTGGTCACTTATGGTAACCACATTTTTCGATCACTAATTTCGATCATTATTCAACAATTTTCTAATAGTGAGAAATCTCAAACAATATGACTTGTGACTCAAGCTTTGTGTGGAACACTTAAGCATGGCAAAGGTGTTGTGCATGTGTCTTGAATATGTGCTAGCATGTGACATGTGGTTGGGATGCTCAAGTCACTATACAAGAAAATATGAGGAAACTAGACCAAAACTCATAACAATGAAAATACTCTCTATGAATAAAACTTAAATTAGCAAGTTTATCAACACATGCATTCCCTTCACGAAAAATGTGAGAAACCCTAAACCTGATTTTCCTATTACAAAATATCCAAAGAAATAGTAAATACACATAATACAATATTTATTATGAAGTCATTGTATGTTAAAATTTAATAACAAATTAAATGTGAAGCCTTTATGTATATTAAAATGAAGTGATGAAATAAATATTGAAGTTTTAAAACTGAAGAGGCATTTATTATTAGAAGAAAATACATGTGTATACTTTAACTGTCAAAAAATTTGAATTTTTTCTGCAACTTTGAAAAGTAATCTATTTAGTTGTGCTTAAACTTTTTTGATATTTTTTTAAATGGATTCTTTCAATGCAATAATCACAAATATTCACACTAATATAAATTCATTTATTGTCAAAGTGAGAGAAGATATTATTGGTGCATGTATACCAAGTGCACTTACTGAAAAAAAAAACGTAACAAATGTTAAAATGCGTAACAAATACTAATAGAGAAGAGTGTAAATATATTTTAATTAAATACTTTTCTTGATGTGTGAAAAAACCTTAAACAGCATATGAAATGAATTGGAGAGAGTATAACTTTTTACCTAATATTTAATTAGTTTTTATATATGCATAAAAAAAGTAAAATAAAAGTATAGCTGTTTTACCAAGAAAAAGACGATCTATGACAATTTTTATTTCCGTAAAAAAAAATCTTAAAAGCTATGGGTATATGATATAATGGGATATAATGTGAAACATGATAGGATAAGCTATAATCTTATCCTGCGATTGGTGCATAAAAGATAATAAATTAAATAATTATAGGATATAATATAAATTATGTTTAAATAATAACTTATATTAAAATAACATCATTTCTAAAATTGACTCTATATAGCTGGCACTAACTAATCAGAATTCTCAAGGTTTATTTTATTCTCTCCTTACTTTTTTGTTTTTTGAAACAGTTTCACTACTCACTGATGAATTGTTCATCTAAAATCTCTTAAACTAGAAGAAACATTTTAAAATGTGACTTACAAAAAAAAAAGATAGATACAGCCAAAGCATTTTCTCATCTTTTGTTATATAATCTTATTCAATATCCCTGAGTTTCATACTCTACTAATTGTTTAAGTAATGCTTAGATACATTTTACAAACTAATTTTTTTTTAAAACAGAAATCAAACCCGTTAAGTAATCATGTCAAAAATAACTGGAAAATCCAGAAGTTCAAGGGGTATTCCAGCAGGGCAATTACTTCCTGCACCATGTTACTGCACCCAATTATAGTATGAAAAGATGCCCTTAAATAAAATGGGGGTACATATCAAAACATTCCAGACCCCTTTTTCCAGAATATGTTTCTGGATATTTTTTTTGGGAACAAATCTTTTGTATTGTGGATTTTTTTATCTTAGAATGGGATCTTGATTTTTGTTTCTGAATTTATATTTCCAGAACACAATAATCTCTTCCGGATCTACTTTTCTGGAATGTATTATTTTCAATTCCAGATTTTCATTTCCAGAATGAAGGGCATTTTCAGAAATTTAAAACTATGTAGGGTGTAGGTTCAAAAAGATTGGGTGTAGGAAGAATTTGCCTTCCAGCAGCTAAAGTTTGAGAAGCCACATCATGACCCATCTAAAGCTTTATATCCTCTCTCGGATAAGTTATCAGTGTGTGACTCACCTTCAAGCCAAAAGACACTCACTGGCATGAATGGAGATATATGCCACAGTCTCCTTAATCTAAAGGTACTAGAAATGCAATCATCCAAAAAATTGGAAATGCATCAAATAGAGAATACCTACCACCTTACCCTTGAGCTTTGACTTTCATGTCAATGAACAGAGTAATCAATCAGGAATGAAATGTTACATTGTTAATAAAAATTTCTAGTTTACATAAATTGTAATCATTCAAATTGTAGAACAATGTCCCTGTGAGATCTTTAAACGGAAACACATATACCTGTTGGAAAGTCTCCTTAATGTGGTTCCCGTAGACCGCAATTGAGGCAGCTTTCCAATAATAATACCTACAGAATTTATTTTTTATGTGCCCCTGATTGGTACATAGGGAGGGCCATGAAGAGGTATAATGGACTAGAGACAGGGCTATCTTTGTATATTTATTCATTCTTATAATGAAATCATTTTCACTGACTCTCATCTAAGGTACCCACAACGCATTTCTCCAATAAGAATTCAGCATTAACCCAAGCATGGTATTTATCTGATTCAAAAATTAAGGAAAAGGGCGAAAGTAATCCAAAGAAAACAGAAACTTTGTGCATTATTGGGAACAGATGAACATGTCCAGGGCAGGGAGCAGAGCAGCTACTTAAAACATAGCATAGGCATAAACAAACAAACAAACAGGAATAACCACATATAATAGGAATGACATAATCGCCCTTGCAAGTACGTAAAAACCTATATAAGACTTACTTGAGAATGATATACAAAAACATTTAAGAACCCAATGTTGTAATGATATTGACAGGTACAAAAATCTTGGAATATTTTGTATTACTATCTCAACGCCCAAATATCTTATAAATGGGATTCTTAGCATTTAGGAAATTAAGATCACCTCCTACAAATTCATCATCAACCATAATATTTCTCATGTTAGAAGCATTTATCGTGGATGACTAACATGTCCAGTGCAATGCATACACACAGAACAGTTCACAGAGAAAAATCAACATCTGAATGAAAAGAAAGTGAAATTTTATCCAATGGTAATATTAAATTAAAAGAGTAAGAGACAGAAATGAAGGACGCTCACAAACTTATTGAATCACAGAAAGGATACTGAATAAAGATGTGCAATCTTTTCCTACTGCCTTCATCAACATATCAACACCTGCAAGATTTTCCCATTTTGTAACAATATGACTCTCAGCTAATATTAACATCTTTTTAAGAAAATTTAGTTTTAATGAAACCGGTAATAGGAACTATAAAGGATAAAAGTGAACTTGCTGATTGAGTTGATAGCTGTACCTCCAGGGTGAAACTTCATATATGGAGATATATTGTAAACACGGCCTTTTAATACAGTCCACATGTCACCCTCTGTTTTGTGTTTTCTAACTTCGTCAATAGAAATAAGTCTCTTGTTTGATTGCCCTTTCAAACCTGGCACAACATAGATCAAGTTGAGAAATTGCATCATCTTATTCTTGAAACTAATAACAAAAAATTCAGTATGAGAACCCGCAAGATCTGGATGAGTCCGGGTGAGCTTGAGCCAGTCCATTTGACTATAGCCTTTTTCAAAGGGAACTTTGGCCCGAACCGTCGGCTTCTTAGTAGAATTCTTCTCTTCTGGCAACTTCGACGACAGTTCCTTAGCCTTACTTGGTACGAATTTTGGGGCGGATTGACTGGATTCATTTGGCTGACTTGAAGTTGTGTTAGTAACGGTGAAAGACAAAGAACCAACAAACGCCTCCTTAGAGTTGGAACCATTGGATAAACCATCCTGACCAGTACTAGTTGCATTTGAAGATTCTTTAATGGAAATATCAGCAACATCTGAAGCAAGCTTGTTCGTTTCAAGATCAACAGGTGCACCGACCTGTAAACACACGGTATCAATTACGTTTGATACGTGAACCATCATAAAGAGAACGATTTAAGGGTATAAGTGCGTAAAAAACAAAATAGCATTCATGCCTGTTACCTGACAAAATGTGAAATCATCATCAATGTCCATCTTAGAATGAGTGAAGATTATATTACGTTTTAGTAGCTGCAACTGAATTTTTCAATAATGAAAAATCATATTTAGTTAATATATTATATGATCACAGCATCTAATTCTAGGTATTTATTACCTCTTTCTTCTTCCACTCAAAATTTCTTCCCACTCTCTGCCACTGCCCCTGCCCCTGTGGATGTGAAATTCCATAAATACAATTCAATAACCACACAAAAATAAATCATAAATTAATTAATACAATTTTCCGGAGAGGAATAAAAGGCAATCAAATTGAAACATCAACCCTCTTGGCTGGAACCATAAGCAAGATGATTTTCGAATTACAACTTTCACCATAAACAAGGTTTGCTATACTTCTTTCTTATAAGCTAACAACTCTCTAAATACAATTCTAGTAACTCTATTAACATAATGCTAAGTTATAATACTCTTATTTATAGACTAAACCTTACACATCTAACCTCACTCTTCTGACATATAGCATGCATGTCATAGATTCTAACATCAATGAGACCACTGTACAGAAGAAGAAAAAAACTTCAATCTTCTGATATAGGTTTGTAGTTGAACAAGTTACATTTGATCACTTACTCGATTTTTTTTTCGTGGAAATTTCAATGCAACCAGCATTACAAAGCAGGAGAAGAACAGAACCAAAAACTGAGATTCTTTCATTGAATGATTAAGCTCAATCATTCTTGATTATTTTATGCATTGACTAAAACATCACACCACCATATGCAAATCACAGGAGCACATTCTTCAAAATCAAAAGTAAAACAAAAACAAATTCGCAATTTGTGCATAATCTTAAGCAATTACCAGCCCGATTGAAGGAAAATCCTCGCGAATCGGAAGCTCCTTCGTCGATTAGGGTTTACCTAAGAACAACAACACATCACATGGAGAATCGAAGAATGAACGCATAAACCAATTGAAGGAGAATCGCAAACTATTACCAAAACGCTTCAATACCAAAAATGCTTCAACGAGGAATTGCAGCAAATTGAAAATTCTTAAGTCAGATATCATAAAGGAAGAGAAAATAAAAACCCTTGGTATTCTTTTTCATTTTCCAAATTAGCGTATCAGTTATTATTTATTTGTTTATTTATTTTGAAACGACAAGTTTTAAAAATAAACATCAATATTAGAAATATTATGAGTTTTCTTCTTGCAGTCTCACTCTATCATATTCAACTCAACTGAATAAAGTTACAGAATATTAAAGTTAATAGATGAAAAATATGTAAAAAAAAAAATTAAAGACTTTAAGAATATGATCGACCATATGTAACACCTCTCATAATGTAAATACATACATTAATATTTCAATAATTTAACCCATTTGTATCTTAGTATAAGTTAACACACTTTATAATCAAGAAAAACAAAAATAATATAATTGCATTACATTATTTCAAATGTAATATAATATTGATGACAAATTATTATTTATATATAATTAAATAAATAAACCAATTAATCTAAAAGAAGAGTTTTTAATCTACCAATTTCTTCAGCATTCTTAGGTAAAAAATAAAAAAGATTTTATGTAAAGAGGTCTTACAATATCATTGACAGAACCAGAAATAAAGTCTAATGGGTGACAATTTCATTCATCATTTTTTTTTATATGTATATATAAATTAAATTCTATATAATATATAAAAAAAAATGAATGTGAGATATCATATTAATAATGTTATAAAAATATTATAAAATTATAATGGAATGAGTTATTTTTTGCATGATAATAGCTAAGAACTACCTAATGCAGTAACTTTTAGATTCATTATAGAGATGTACTAAAAGAAATTTTAAATGAAAAAACTATATAGTGATATGTTAAGATCTATAGATTCGAGTTTAAAAATATGTTTAAATATTACAATCAATGTCCTAAAATCAAAAGAATAAGGTACAAAATAAAAAGGGATAGAAATAGAGAAAATTTGTTAAGTGTTTTAAATCTCAAACAATCAATCTGATTTGTAATGTTTACAATTAAATTGCAGAGAAAGATTAATAAACAATATTTAATTCATAAATAATCTAATAAACAAAATCTTGGAAAATAAATAATATTTTAAAAATATAATCACCTTTCTAATAATAAATAAAACAAGAATATAAACAGTGTGTTGAACTTTTCTATGAAAAAATTGATGATTGGTGTAAGACACGGAAGGGTTCAATTGTAAAACTTAGTTTGTGATTTCCTTTCACTGCTGAGGATTACTTTTAGCTCTCTTATTGTTTTACCTATCACTACTACTCCCTTTCTTTTATCTTCTCATACTATAGTGACACCTAAGGAAAACGAAAATGTAGAGTGGGATTATAAAAACAAGGTAGAGGGACTATTTAAAACTTATAAAGAGAGAAAAAAACATAAATCAAGGTTTTGCTGAACAAGAGCATGGTGCCACTCGATTAGGCGGAAAAATACAACATTTAAATTTTAGTATCTAAAATATCTGTTCTGATCTGATCTGAGTGTAGGAGAAAGAAGGAGTTTGAGAAAATAAGAAAAAAAGGCAGAAGGTTCATCTATGCCAGATTTGCAGGTAGGCTTCTACAAAGCCCCTCAAAATATACATTTAGCCATGAATATTAGTATGATGAGATCCTAAATAGTCCATGTTGAACCAAGAATGCCCGTAGTAGACCAAAACAAAACAAGCTAAAGATATATATGTTGTGGAAATGGTTCCTAATCGCCGCCACCACCCTGAGCCTGGGGACCTATGATTCCTTCTTCCTCTGGAATCATGCCTTCCTCCACCTCTCCATTGTACCAGTCTTTTGAAGGAGTATTATTAGACCTAGGGCTGCGTGGACGTTGCCGTGGGGATCCCATCATGGATCGATGAAAACTCTGAACTGGGGATCGCTGGCTCCTCTCCTGTCTATAGGGGCTAGGACTGCGGCTTCGATCTCGATTATTAGAGCTGCTCTTATTGCGATCACTATCACCACCACCCCATCCACCACGTTCCATCATTGACTTGTGAAAGCTGCTTTGGGAATGTTGAGGTAATGCGGCCCTGTCAGGGCTACGACTACGTTCACGGTTCACGCCTTTGTAACGATCACTCCATCTAGATCCCTTCTCTGGACTCCCACCCCGATCATTCCTATCAACACAAAACAAACATCAGCATTAAGAATCCTTCTAAAAAACCATAATTCTCTGGAAAAGTGAATGTAGAAAATGTTTTCACACCCTCAAATATCATTAATAATGATCAAAACAAACCTTTGAGAGTCATAGTCAAAACCACGGCCTCCTCTGCCAGAAGCATTCCCCCTACCTCCATAATTTGAATCACTACCTCTTCCACCATATCCTCCATAGTCACCCCTTCCACCGTATCCTGAGTCATTATTCCTTCCACCATATCCAGAATCACCACGTCCACCTCTTCCACCAGAACCCCATCGTCTGGATCTTCCCATCCCACCGCCACCACGTAACGACATATCACGAAGTTCTGGAGGAACTTTCTGGTCTGCACCTTCCAAAACTTTGATGAGATCTGAAGCATATTTTGCATCCTGGTCACCAAAGAAAGTGTAAGCTAGCCCAGTGGCTCCAGCTCTCCCAGTCCTTCCAATCCTATGAACATAGTCTTCAACCCCTGTGGGGAAGTCGTAATTGACAACCACCCTGCAAAATATTTATGGACATTGTCAAATACTTTGATCAACACAGTGGGTAAAAACACATTTTCATATTTTATGGGCCCCAGAATAAGAAAAAATTATAATAAAAGTAAGAATTAACAACCTAATGTCCTTGATATCAAGTCCCCGTGCAGCAACATCTGTAGCTACAAGAACAGGTGACCTCCCAGTTCGGAACTGACTCAACACATGATCCCTCTCAGCCTGGGATTTATCCCCATGTATAGCAGCAGCTCCAAACTGACGTGTCAAATTACGAGCAAGTTGATCACACATTTTCTTGGTAGAACAAAAAATAATTATCTTTGATCCTTGATCCTGTGAACGTAAAATATGTTCCAGACGTCTCTGTTTCTCCATCAGGGGCAATACTTCAATATGCTGACATAATACCAGACAACACATCAATTAGAAAGTTTATAGTGATCACTGACATCAATACACTACCTAACAGACAAACAGCATAAAAATGAAAAGGTTATCAAATATACAAGCAAGAAAAAAACATTGCACCCAAATGTATTAGTAGCAGAAAGCAAACCTGAGTAATGGACTTGTTGGCAACAAGCTCGTCTACATTGCCAATGTTCACCTGGACAGGTTTGACCAGTAGATCAGCTGCAATTTTCCTAACCTCCTTTGGCCACGTTGCAGTATACATGAGTGTTTGCCTGCGATTAGGCACCTCATTAACAATTTTCCTAATTTGAGGTTCGAAACCCATATCCAGCATCCGGTCTGCCTCATCTAGTACCAGATAAGAAACCTGCTGAAGACTAATTCTTCTCATCTCAAGAATATCATTCAAGCGACCAGGTGTGGCTACTACAATATCTGCTCCACGGTCAATGTCTCTGAGTTGAGGACCCTTCGGTGCTCCTCCATACAAACACTAGCAAAAAAGGGTGTAAATATATAGCAGCAAATGCAAACAGTTTATTTTCTTTAGATATTCCAGCTATAAGGCATACATGTTTCAGACAACCAACACGTTTCCTACACTACTCATTTCGCAAGTAAAAACATTTTTGTCAACTTAGACAATTGAACAGACACCACCCATGCGGAAAAAACTACACACTAATATTACTTAAGACACGTCATTTCCTAAAACTATTTGTGTTCAAAGATTATGAACCCCACAACTACTGTGTATGTTTGCTTACATGAAATATATAAGATGAAATGACACAGTCAGTTAGCAGAAGAACATAATGAGGAAACATGAAAACCATTACAGCAGGAAATCCAATAAAGGATACTACTACAGGCAATATTTGTTTCACATTCTCAAATTTGAGTGAAACAATAATTTTAAATGGTTTTTCATGCTGATGCTTGCAAGTAAAAGAAAAATAATGTGATAAAAATGAGAATAAATACTTACTGCACAAGAAATTCTCGACGATTTCCCAAACTTCACAGCCTCATCTTGTATTTGTGTTGCCAACTCCCTTGTTGGTGAAAGAACCAATGCAGTGGGGCCCATTTTGGAGTTATTACCACAGCGCTTGAGGTGAATAAATGCAGGAATTAAATATCCCAAGGTTTTTCCTGAACCTGTTTTTGCAATGGCAACTATATCTCTACTTTGAAGAGCAATGGGCCATGACTGTGCCTGAATTGGAGTTGGGGCTGCGAAACCAGCATTTTGTACCTAAAAAAAGGAAAATCCAGGAGATTGGTTTTCTTTGTAACTAATTGAGGAGTTAATGCCGGAAGAAGCATCATCCCTCATATGCAAGCCACCAATGCTTGCTGATGCAAGGTAGCGCATGAGGAGGCCTCTTCTTCCGTACAGACCAAGTGGCAGACTGAATCATGACCAACAGTAGTCCCAGCCACGAACTTGGATGATTCGGAAAGCCCTTCCAAAAACTTGGTCCACCATAAAGGGCGCTCCAAAGTCCAAACTAAATGCTAGCCCCACAAAAGAGGGCACCACACCGTACGACATTAGCTCCTCCCCAGGAGCAAATATCGCACCTACGACAAAAAAGTAAAGATGGCAAAAAAATTATGAGCCTGAAACTAAGAAATTGGAGCTTCAGGAATCAGATACTTGCACAAGGAAAAATTGGGTCAGATACCTATGGAAGCTGGGTACCCGCCTAACTGCCACTACTGAAGATAGATGAGAAAATAACAAAACTAAACAGAAGTTGATACCTCTCTCAGAAGCTCCGGTGGAAAGCCTGTAGACCCAAATGATGCAAGAGGTGGAGGCACGTTGTCTCCCTAGAAAAAATACAAAAGACCTTCAATTTTACTCTAAGTGAAACAAAATCCAAAAAGTAGCAAATAGCGTTCAATTACATATAATTTTTCCAAACATAATCTAAACATTTAATTAAAAACTTGTGTCTATAGTAACAATAATAAAGTAAAGTAAAGTCTATAGTAACAATAATATGCAAATGTACAAATCATGAAACAGTAATGTGACAAAATTATTTGCCATGAAACTATAAAATATATACTTACAGTCACAGTTATTTCATGTCGACTTCGATAAGACTCGGGAGATAGTACAGCTGCAGCTTCCGATGCCCCATGACCTTTGACAGGATAGTTAACACTGGCAGCAGCATTTGTTCCAGTTGGCACACTATGAGAACTGTAACTTCCACCTTTGGAACTCTAACACATGATGAAAGACAAAGGATTAGCCCCATAAACAAACTATGATCGAGAAAAATAAAGAGATTATTTTCAAGTATCAAAATCTTTTTCCTTCTCTATCCACACAATGTATCCATTTCCTCTACAAACGTAAAGTCCAGGTAAGGAAAAACGCGGAATAAAATGTTCAATTCATGCACTTATTGTCTTAGTACAATACAACACATAATGAATTCGTCCCATTCCCCAGTTGAACTCATCTTCATATGGATACCATAATCAGTGATTTCAAATTAATCCAAAAGTTTCTTAAATGTCATCGTTACAAGACCACAACCAGTTTGTAGAAAACTTTATGCAATTAGCTACAAATAAAAAAAAAACTTCTGTGTCGTAGGCCACGTTGAAACTATATGCACCAGCAACTAAAAAACCATATGCAACTAGCCACTAACTAAATTATAAATTGTTAAAAAGCAACGATAAAGTTAGGTGTTAATACCTGATTATTCCGTGATCCAGCTTCATTTGACCCACCACTGCCATTTCTATCATACCTATCACTGAAATCAGGACTATGACCACGTTGCGACCCTTGAGACACATGTTGAACCTGGACAGAAGAGCTAGGCACTGAAGAAGACTTTGGCAGGGCAGCTGAGGTCGATGGCCTCTCATACTGGGTGACATTGGTCTCGGGATTCCAATAGTAAAGATACCCAGTCTTGCCATCCACAAGTCCCTTCCATGGTTTAGGGAGGGTCGGATCTGGTGGTGCATACCGCGGACCCATTGAAGAGGCAGTTGCTGTGGCAGCCATAGCAAGGAAAACCCGCAATACAATTCTAACATCACAAAACAATACAACAAATCCGTAATAAGCTATCCAGAAAATATAAATAATAAAACCAGCTACGGATAACTCCCAATTAAAATATTAAAATATAATAACAATAAAAACTACAAGAGCGATAGCCTTTGCTTTAACCGTGACCGCGCATTTAGCAAAATCTACAACATTTGAATACCACATTTCATTTATTAACCAAATCAAACAGTTATCCGAAAACCTAAATCTCGCAATCCCAGCGAATTTCGAATGTTCAACACAACAAGTTAACAAACCCTAGTCTTCACCGAATATCATTTACAGCTAATAATTCTCACCACAAACCAAAACAAACCCTAAAGGTAAAACTCCGAAGCTGTAAAAATAAAATCGAATCCAAAAAAAAATCTATCGAAAGCAACTGCAGAGTTCCTGAACAAGCACAACCTGCGTTTTCAAACTCAGATCTGGTCGATTACGGAATGCTGCATGTAACGCACGAAATTGACCTAGAAAATTTGAAGTGAAAAAAAAATACGAAACGAATCGAATCTTGTCATACCGATTGAAGAGCGAGAAGTGACCGTCGATTCAGCGAGCTACGGCGGTTTCTCTCTCTGAGATTCGAACGCGAAATCGGGTTCGGGTTTCGGGTCGCAGAAGCTCACGTCGCTTCGAAAATGCGACGAGGGTGAGAAGGAAAAGCTGAGGAAATGAAATGGGTATTTATACAAAACAGAGAAAGTGAAAGGGTTGGGTTAATGTTAGGTTTGGCGGGTGACCATGGTTAGGAATTTGAACTGGAACTCTTAACCATGGTTAAGTGACCTCAACCACCAAGTTATTTAAGCAAAAAGAATAAAGCATTCTTTCAAAAATACATGTATTTAAAGAATTCTTTTAAAATCTCGTATTGAAGTTATTAAATATAAATTGACAAGAATATAAAATATTAAAAACAAATATCACTCAAAAAAATTCAAAATTAATCAAAAAAAATACTAACATCCTTAAAATCACTATTTTTTGCTCTAATATTATTTTAAAATGCATAAATATAATTTACTTTATAGATATTAATTTTTTTAATAATGTTCAATACTGAATTTTTACATCACAAACATTAACAGATGGTAATTAAAATGTACCATTGGTTTGATGCATGAGTAGTAGTAAAAAGTAATCAATTTTAAAAAATTAGAATCATAACTCATTGAACTTTTAGAAACTAAGTTCTTAAAAAAACTCATTTATTACTCTTAAGCAAAATATTAGGGGATATTCTAGAAAATCAATTATAGAATAATTTGAACAATCTTACAAATAAAGCATTCCACAATTAATTATAATATACTACAAAATTCTCATTCCATAAAGATAAATATAATTCAAAGTGTTTCAAAGATTAATTCTATAATTAATTCAATAATCTTTTCACTAGAGCATTCCATAATAAATTTTAACTATTATTTCGAGTATCTTAGCATGGTTTTAGTAATTTATGCACCAATTGTATAGTATTAAGCTCTTAAATACCTTTTTTCAATGAATAAATTTTAAAAAAAATATATTTAATTGATTCATTGTAATGTTGATTTTAATTTGGTGATGTCTACCTCATTTTGAATTTTCTACTGTATATATTTTCTCTTTTTTTTTCTTAAACTATTCACCAACTCATTTACTCCCACATTAATAGTTTTCTTTCTTCTTCTTTTTTTTCATTTATGTCTTCAAATAAAACACCATAATAATTCTTTAAAATGTATCAGTAACTTAATTTTTTAAACACAATTTTTCATTAACTTCCATTTTAAAAAATAAAATAATATTATTTTGATTTTTGATAAGCTTTGAGCTATAAAAAAATGATGAATTTAAAAAAAAACAAACTTAGAAAAATGTTATTATATTAGTTATTATTGAAAAAAAAACTCAAAGTTTGAGATATCAATTATTTCAATGATTAATTAATATTTTTAACAAGATGAAAATATCTTGTATATAATCTAAAACATATTAGTAATAAAATAGAAAAAAAATGAATTGAGTTGTTTGAGTTTACTAATAATAACAAAATAATTATACACATAATATTGTATTCACGTTCTATTGACATAACTAATATTTAGAATATGAGAAATTAGTGATAAATTATATATGTAGCAGTATTCATAATAAAAACATTATATTATAATTTTAAAATATATAGTTATCCATCGGTTTTTAGTTTTATCTATTATTTTAATATTTTTAGTAAATTAACATTTAAAAGAGTGAATATTTTGTATGATTGTTAAATTTGTTCAGAACATTGGAACACATAATATCATGTATCCTTAAGGAATAAAGAATTCAAATTAAATTACAATTTATTCACAAATCCATGTAAACTCCAAAGCAAACCACTCAACAATACAAGAGACAACACAGACATGATTTCATCTCAGGGAGCACAGACAAAAACAGATCCTTTTGAGGTCAATTTCCAACAAAAACCAATCTAAAATTAACTTGTGAAACCCACTTGATGCTAACAAAAGTCATCATGATTATTGTTAGAAAATTAGCTCAAAACTTGTAGGTTGATTTTCTTAAACCAGATGAATTCAAATCCACAACCAACACAGACATGAAACATGAATATGCAACTCCAAAACTAATATATATCATATTCGGATTTTGTCATCAAGAAATTTACCTAAACAACATAACATAAATGACCTTCCAAATATCAAGATCCGTAAACAAATATATATCATATTTGGATTTTGTCATCAAGAAATTTACCTAAACAACATAACATAAATGACCTTCCAAATATCAAGATCCGTAAACAAACATAAGTTTAAATCTCAATCATCAACAACATTTACAACACATCATTCTAAATATAAAAATTCTAAATATAAAAATTCTGAACTCATAACACTGGTCATTTCGAAAACTTAAATAAAACACAAAAAAGACCTTCCGAATATCTAAATGCAAATATATAATTTCTATGTCCATAAGCAAGTCAAATCAAGAACAATGTTAGGTTTTAAATTTTATGTTGACTGCATGTCTATCTTAAATGATTTGGTGAGAGAAATTGCCAAACTTCTATCATAAAAATACAATCGATAACAAAGAAACAAAATCTTAATCTAATCAGGAAAATATAAACAGTAAACAAAGAAGAAAAGAGAATCAAACACAGAAACTTCAATTGTAGTATTACCGGGCTTCAACATACATCCACAGATAAATTCACTACAACACAAATATTACAACAGTCTAGGAACCTTAAAAGATAAGATTTACTGGATCATTCTGCAAAATTATCAAAATGGAAAAATGAAACGTCTAAAGAATCATTCAGTACTGTACCCAGATAGGGATCAAAAAAATTGTAACCTGAAATCAGAAATTTTAAGATAAATGTTTTATTTGAAAGCGTTGCATTTCTTTGGCAACAAAAATGGGGTCAGAAAAGTAACTGTCTCTAATGTTTCAGGTTGTATACCAAGATCCTAAAAGTTTGGATTAAATACAAAAAGGGAGATAGAGAAAAATCAACGATGTTTGGCAGTCAAATTTTTCACCAAGTCCAGAATTCTAAAGTAATCAAAGAACAGAGAGGATTCTTTTCCCTCCAGTCCATCCCTACTGACCCTGTTGCTACCAGCCAGGTTATTACATGGACTGCCACCAACAACGAGATCAAAACCTCCAAAAGTGCTCATCAGCTGCTCCAAACGATCACCATCTAGCTCCCTCACATCATCCATATCAAACAAATGACCTTTCTGATTTGTTTGCTCCCACCAACTTCTAACAATATTCCTATTCACTTCTGATTTTTCAACAGACACTACGTTCTTGAGAGGGATGCCAAGCCGATGAAGAGCTACCTCAGCCCCACCAATTCCAGAAAAGAGAGAAAGAAGATTGATACCATCAGGATACATCTCCTTCAGAACTGACAAGTGGTATGCCACTGTGTCAACCTGAAATGAACCGAACCGATGAGGAAAGAGAAATTTACAAAGAGAACATAGATGCATTAATCACTAGTTTCACACAGGAAGTTCCATAGAAAAGAAAACTTGCTGAAACTGCATTTGATTTCTGGCACTTTGATAACATTATTCTCAATACAACAAACCGAAGTTAGCCACGGTCTCTGACATAGGTGATGTTCTGTCAAAAACCACTTTTTTTTAATGGAGGAAAGATGTTATTTATATATAAATACTTTTTAACAGGTTCATTCTATTTTCTTGGTCTTCCTCTACCTGATGACTCTAAAAGTTGAAACATTGCAAGATAATTCCAAGGAGAATCATATTTCTTTATGACAGTAAACACATCCAGAAAGATCTTTGTGGAGGCTTCATTATTATAAAAGAGTGAGAATGATCATACCTGGAACGAATTGCCAAGTGACTTGTATCTGTCAGTCCTACTTATTCCACCTCCCCTGGTGTGGTTCCTTGGGAAGCCTAACAGTGTTTCTACTTCATCAGGCTCAAGAGGAGCAACTTTATTCCTTCCAACCCAAACCAGATTCCATTTCCGACATTGATCAAGAACGAACTTTTGTACATGCTCAGGTGGATCTCCAGTATAGTTTTCTACAGCTTTTCTAATTCTTTCTGTTAGTTTTGCACTGCCAATACATGTTTGCAAACAATTAAGTTTGGTCCTTGGGTCCCATGAGGGCCACCACTTCCTTGTTAGGGGAAAAGCCTCGTGTACTGTACGCGGTGGAAGTGGCAGAAGTGGGAACCTATTTTGGATGGGGAGATTGTGAATGTAGCCCCTTTTCCTGGCTGCCGCACAGAAGAACTTCGAGTCCACAAATTCTGGCTCCACATCATACAAAAATCTAGAAATTGTTTGCCAAACACCTTTTGGTGCTAAGGCTACATTTTCATAATAGAAGTAAGGAGGCCCAATGGCATCTTCCGGAATCCTTCTGTGTGTTATGAACATTGACTCTGTAGGTACACCAAACCCAATCATTGGATTTGGAAGATGAAGAGCTTCCTCCTCATCTTCATTGAGGATTTTCTTCTCACACCCCCTAGGCTTTTTCCTTCCCAACACTTCACAATTATAAAAACTTCGTTTCTTGGACTTAATATAGTCATTGTATTGTAGCTGTAAAAATAACGATAAAATAACTTGTACATGTGACAGATAAATGAGGGGACAGCAACATATGGATGATGGTACATAATTTTAAGGAAAAATTACAGAAGAATATATATGCATTGCATTTCTATTTTATTCATCCCAAAATACCAATATGGCAATATGCTACGTTGCTACCTTTTCTTCAGGAGGTAGAAGAGCATCTTCAGCCTTTGCTAGCTGAGCAACATCTATAAAATCTACCAATTCTTCAAGTGGAGAATTTCGGCCTGTAGCATTTCATTAGAAAAAAATGAGACAACTAAAAACAGACAATGAAAAAGTTCATTCAACCAGACATTTTGTAAACTTGGGAAAACAAAAAAAAAAAAACAAGAGGCCATGTCCAGTTCTAACTTACTACTATGAATTTTGGCAGAATAGCAAAATTTATCATCTATTGTTTTATTATACAAACTTGACCAATATTACAGTGGCATTCCTTTTTTGTATAGTCCCCCCACAGATCAGCCCATTTTTGTGGTAAAGGGATATCTCCAATTGAGACTCCCTGCCCAAGCTGGGAAGCCAACCCTAGACCTTGGTTAGGGGACCAAGAGTGAAACCCTTGACGTTGGTTAAGGCACCTTAAGTGCCAAACTGCTTGTGCAAACAACTTTTGGTTTTAGTGCCCTTCTTTAGACACAATTATATATAATACAAGACCTATAGATGTTACTTCTCCATGTAAATCATCATTATAGTATTACCAATTAAACTATCATAACTTTTTCTTGGTTTGGCTAAAAGTAACTGCAGTATATTACCGAAAAGTGTTCAAGCCCAACAACCCACTACTAATTTGGCTGGCTGGCATGCGCCACCTGACCTGCCAACCCAGTAGGTCAAAGACGGGGCAGGCTTACCCACAAGGCCTTTTTCTAATTACAAAAAAAAATAAAATTTAAATTAGGTTTTTTAAGGATATTGATAGATATTTTGTAAATATGTTAGATATTTCTATCTATCTAATGGGCTTAGCCCATACATTTTGGCGTGTTTTTTCTCAATATATACATACCCCTATGTGCTCTTTAGACACTGTGATTTACCCTATTTTCTCTTTTCCTTTATTTTGGATGGCAGTGTAAACAATATTTGTTAGAAAACATCAGGATTGATTTCCCTTCTCATTAGGCTTTGATACCATGATGAAAGGATCAAGTCACAAGGGATGGTACTGAGTAGCTACTATGTTGAGAAGAGAGAAACTAAGAAGGAATATATGAATTTCGTGTGCTGGGAGTATTCTTATTTGGATAATAAGGGATACAATAATAATGAATAAAATTAATATCTAATAATGGAAAATATTTGGTAAGATATTTCCCTATCAAATCATATCATATCTCCCTATTTGATGCAATCAAATTGTATCTCGAACATAATAAACTCATAATTCTAACAAAAATATCATTCAATCATGTACAATGAACACAAATATAACTTTGGGAATTACAATAGGAAGTGTTAACCAGAAAACCTTTAACAGGTTCATTTTACCACCAATGACTATAACTTATGATAAGAGTGCATATAAAATATCCAACAACTGACAACCAATATCAATCCTTAAACCACGGAATTCAAGGGACATAAACCCATGTGCTCAAAATCAAGAGAAGATAACGAGTGAATCATACACGCAACAAATATAAAAAATACAAAATTCTCATTTTTTGCAGAATAACAAGCCAATAACCCACCCACACTAACATTCAAATGGAAGCAAAACAGACCTAATCTTTCAATGGCAATTAAAGCCTCCTCCAACTTGTACCCCATTTTCACCAAAGTACGTAATGTATCATCGTTCTCAGAAGTACCTTTTGCAATTTCCTGCAAAAATATAAAATGAGCAACTTGTATCTTATAATACAAAACTTGTTCCTATATTTTTTCCTAGCATAAGCACTTGAAGAACAACCCCATAAATGTTTATAAAATCAAGTGGAAGCATGATGACAATTCATTTTCAGTGGAAATATAAAATTATACAAATCCCTGAGGTGCCACATGTTTGAAAATGATTACATGTCTAATTGCATGCCCTATAGAACTAGAAGAAACCATCTAAGTAGATGACACTAAAGGCAAAAATTAGCAAGATATAAAATGAATCAAATCATACAAACTCTAAAAAACAAATGTCAAAACATAGAGCAGAGATTACTTCATTATCAGAAAAATTATCAGTATCTGACAAATCATCCCAAGAGCTCCCTGCATTTTCTGAAGAACAAGGATCTCGCTCAATATGCTGCTGTGACCGGGGAGAACTTTCTAGAGCCTGGAAATAAGAAAGCAAAAAGCATCAAGACAACTGTAACATGAACAGCCAAAATATAATAGTATGCAAACGGTATATTAAAGTACGGAAGAAATCTAAAAGAAATCAGCAAAGCAAAAAAAATCAAAATAAAAGAGGTGAAGTGAAGGGTGAAAAAAGGAGCAATTATATGCACAAAAAAACATAGACCAAACATTGAAGACGTAAAATATCATTGTCATTTATAAGGTGGTTCAGCTACTCGTTAAACCCCATCCTATCTTACACAACTAAAACCAAGACAAAATTAGGAGAAGAAAAATTGCAATCATTTGCAGAGTTTCTTGGCCATAAAGTCCCATAACCAGTTTCAGAAGAAACTTGTATTAAAAGGAAGAAATAAGTTCTTTGAAAAAATATCCTATTATAAGAAATAAAGGAAAATAAATGGGAGGAGAGAGGTTATTAATCCGATTAAACTCTTTAATCTTCAATTAATTTTTAACAATGGAATGATCATTGGAAGCCTAACATAGAAAGATGAATAACTTTTAATAAAAATTTATTCCAATCTTTATTAACTAGAAGTTTTAATGTCACTTTTTCTCCACGTCTATGTTCTTAATAACAAGCAAATGGAATCAGTTTCAAAAATTTATGCATAGTTTTTTTAGCAAGCATTTTCCACCAAGTTTGAAGAATAAATATATAACCGTCGGTATATTGCTTATATTTTATATTGCTTATATTTCATACCGTATAACTGAAGTTGCTAATCTTTTTTACAATAAGATACTCAGTAATTTTATTTCATTTCATGAACCAAAATATGATTGCAATGACATGTCTGCTACAAACATGGAATTCTAGTTAGGTTTCCACAGTTATCAATATCAAATAGCAATGTGTGGCAGCCAATTCAGAAAATACTATGGATGGATATCGGAAAGTGGGACAATAGATAATTTAAATGTTATAATACAAACTAAATAGCATATACTACACATTAAAATACTCTAAAAACAAAAAAAACAAAATACTGTTAAAGAAATTCCAGGATGAACATAAATCGTAGTTTACACATACAGTCATCATCAACAATCTAGAAGCATTAAGAACAATGTAATGATGTAAAGGAAAAACGAAGAAAGATGATGGTCAAATTAGAAGAAAAGGCATATAGCCAATTACGTAAAATTAGCAAAATGGAATGGGATCAGGGAAATTTAAAAGAGCAGAACACCTGAAGAAAGTTCTTATAAAATGTGAAGGGTCAGACTTCAAAACAGATGAGATATTTACCCAAAAGTACCCCAAACAACCGTGTTTCAGGATAAAAATGGGTTTTTGAAGGATATACAACAGTAGCACCAGTATAATGCAACAGTACGAGAAAAACTACCATTTTGGCCACTATGTAAAACCACTCGCCATTTGAATCCCACAGCAGTCCATAGTTTTTCCATTCCACTACTTCACTTTACACACTATTGACTGCTATGGGTAGATGGATGCAACCTTACTCACAAAGAAACTGTTTTCAAAATTAGAATGTTACCTCCAAGTCACTAAACAGCCAGCTTACCAATGTTACAAACTTACAAGGCTTACCATTATTAACTACCAATGAAAGCCAGCAATGATTCACTATTCATTTATGAACACTGTAAGATGCTAACAACTTCACAATATGGAAACGGAACTGTTTATTAATTTAGGAAATATAAGGAGGGACAACTACAGTAGAAAAATTGCTTAAAATTCAATAAAAGCTCAAAGACACAAGGTCACGATGCTCAGGACTTGTTAAAATATCAACTCACCTTGTATGACAGAAGTTCTTCAAGTAGTTTATCTTCGTTTTCCTCACCTGGAAGATCATCAGGCAATATTATTCGTGAACTTTATGAATCAAATCCATATTTCAATAAAGTGAAGCAATGTTTTTACCATATTCCTGAATTACTTTAGAAACCATTTCTCCAGAAAATCCCATGCCAATGAAGTGGTTAAATACCTTGGAGTTAGCCGAAACTCCAGACGAGCTTGCCTTAAGGGGGAGAGAATACACACATTAGCAGCTAAAAACTCTATTTCCTTTCCGCAATGTTATTTCTTCATGCATGTTCTCATGAATGTATTTTTTCCATTGGTTTAAAATGCTTAATTGAACCGGTAATTGAAAAAACTATAAAGTTAGCAAAGAAAATGAATAGAATCTAATAAGCACCCAAACACATGGGAAACCCTCCCTTAAAGCTAGCTGTTAAAGGAGGAGAACTGAACAGTTAAATACTTCATTAAACATTTCATACCACTCAAGAATGGACTAAGCACCCCATAATACCCACAAGTCCCAATCAGAATCCCTTTAATGATACCAGACAAAGATCTCATAAAAAATAGAAAATACAAATAATCTAACAAATTTTGTGTGTGCAATAAAGTGCAGGAAGTGATACCAAAAGAAAGGTAACAACTTGTGAGTATTTGAAAATAAAGTTATAAACCTTCTAATTACCATATCCCACATGCCATGGTTGCCTTAGAACGTAGAACCAGATATACTAAGGTTACCCTAATCAAGGAAGGGATTAAAAAAAATCAGTAAATAAATCCAAGTAATAGCAATAGAAAAAAAAAGAAAACTGATTAATGAAGAAATAGTTACGATGAAATTAGCAACATAAACAATAATGACAGCCGTTTCCAACTAAGTGAGGTTGCTTCAATAGATCAAAAGACAAAATGTTATATAGGGAAAAACTGAAAAATTAATACATGTATCAATTCCATAAAATCTAAGCAGTAAAATAGATATTATATATGAAAAAATAATTTATACGGTTTCAGACTAAAGAAATTTTTTCCCCATTGACCTGCGAGTTCAGCGTATCATTTTGGTTTATCAAATCAGCAACATCTGCAATGAGAAAAGTCTAAAAAAGCTTACCTCTCCAGACCCAGTAACAGCATCTCCATTAGGAACAGTTAAACATGAAGAAGAAGACTGATAGTTCTCAATTTCAAGCTCATCTTCAGTGTTCCAATCACAATTATCACTCTTCACAGGAGAATCATCTCCTCCCTGCAATAATTGTTCAGAAAGAAAAGCAAAAGCTCAGACGCAAGAAAAAGTGAGAAAAAAAAGTTTTTTAGAACCATATATGCTCCCAAAGAAAACTAAATGTGTAGTAATGAATGACAAGTAAAATATACCATCTTCAATCTCTCAACTTTGCAGAGTACAGGTATTTTAGCTGCCCAAGCACAGAAGTAAGAGAATTAGTGCCAGTGAATAACTCTTTATCAATTGTATTCTGTTAGTTTGTTATTTACATCTGTCTGTCAGACTTGGTCAGTTAGAAGTGCTGCTATATACATAGTTGCTGTAAACAGAAGTCATAAATTGTACAAAACTCAGTATAATCAATACAGAATTTTTCATGCCTAACATGAAAGCTTTCATAAAAAAAATACAAAATTTTCCTTTCCTTATAGTTTCTCTTTATCTCTTAATAATTAGTATCACACAAACCTAGTTACATCTAGGAACAGCGGTCAAAGCAAACTATTTACCAGGATTCATGAACTCAATTCACTGAAAAAAAATTGGACTGGACTAGTGTTCAAGAAGTAGAAATCTTCAGCATGCCACCACAAGCCCGTCACTAGTTTATCTAAATAGCTTAAAACAGTGGCAGGAAAACAACGATTCACCAAAAACTCCAAACAGCTACTTCTAAAAGGTACAACTACTAGCCATTGCAAAAATACAAGGACCATTAATTATAACCAAGAACACAATACACAAATTACAACACCATATAACCCATGTAGCTAACCTTGTCTAGTGGAACAAGGTTTTCAGTTTAATCTAGTTCAAAATCCATCGTTTTCTAACCCCTCGATGGTTCACAGAATGATTTTTTGTTTTTTTTGTTTTCTAACCCCTTTAGGTCTCTATTTAACTATTGTTTTGTTTCCATTTTTCTAAAATAAAGACTTAGTTTTGTTTTCTACGACTTCTGCTTAATGTTGTTTTCATCTATTTCTAGTTTAAATTGTTTACATTGATCACTATATATAGCAATTTGATAGACAATGGAATATCATAGGCTATAATTTTATTAATTTGAGAATACCAGTGAGCTCAGTGGATCTACAAGCAAGGAAAATACCCAAAGAGAAGAATAGTAGAGCAACAAGAACAAAGAGTGAGCGCCAACAACTGTGAAGGCAACACTAACGATGGATCGTCATGAGTATTGCAATGTTGACAACGGTAAAGCTAGCGACAACGGGAGCTTTGTGAGTCTTCTTATGGTTGTCAACGACATCAGTGATGGTTGTTCTCAAAAGAAATATGGCAGAAGTACCGTCAACATCAAGAGGTGTGAGCGATGTTGTATGACCCCATGATTCAACATTCTTTCATCAAACCCTAGCTTCTCACACGATCCCTCAATTCAGCGAGCAACATCGTTATCTTACAGCTATTCGCGCCTCACCCAATCCGACACTCGCATCAGCTCAAGACCTCCTTTGTACTCATTAGATCAAGCAAGTTTACAAGTTTACTCAGGATTTAGACAACATTGGTTGCTAGTGATGAGAGAGAACCAAATAGCCATGAGATGTGTTGATGATGGCAACAATGGAGGGAATTGACAACATCATAATGATCCAATTTACTTACTTTGAAAGAGTCAAATGATGTGACCATCAAAGGAATTTGGGGTAATTTGGCTCAAAGACTTGTGGGGATTTGTGGCATATCAAAATGCTGCATTCGCAACATGAAAACACTTATGAACATTTTGGATAGGCCAACCTCAGGCAAAACACAACATCAGCCAATGAGCTTCCTATTGACAACCCTTTTTATGACATTCAATCCCGCCCGACCCCAACCAACATCCACTTGACTAATAGACATCCTCGTGTGAAACACGTGTTCATACAAAACATTACCTACACAAAAAGAAAAAAGTCTCTCTTCACACTACTCAGGAAATTGGGTTGCTGCACGACAGTCCAATAGCATTGATTGGCTGCCTTGCAGCTTGGCAATTTCCTTCTCGGAATGCTCTTTGGCTAACCTAGGTAATGTGTTAACTTTGACCATAACAATAAAAGGAACAACATCACTGTATTTTGCAAGTGTAGGTGTGGGGAAAAAATCAAGTCTACGGACATAAAGATACATATTCCACAAATGAAGAGGAATGCTACATTAATGAAAACCAATATCTTGCTGTCAAGAGCAAATAAACACCGAACACCCTCGTTCCATCTTGGACTTACCCTCTAAGAATGTCAAAGACAACAACTATGAACCTTGTGCCACATTCAATGATACCATAAAAGAAGAAATAATTAAACTTTCAGGAGAAAAAAATGCATTTCCCACATAGTGATTTCAAATGGTTATTTCATTTCGGTAATTGACTTCCATAAAGTGACGTTTTCAAATTGATCCAGAAAGTGAGACTAAATATCTTAAAAGGCAAAAGTAAACTGCACATGATAAGAGAAATTTCTTTCAGTACATTTCACCCTCCAAAAAATTCCAGGTCTTAGACCCACAATAACTGAAAATCACACAAGCCGCAGGTTCGAGTAGGGTAAACCCATTTCAACATTATTACATAATTCAGATAGAAACTATGTTCACAGAAAACCATGCCCCCGCCGTAGCATGAACCACAAAGCAATGTTAGCCACTAAATATTCCAAAGACAACATTTTTCATTCCTATACCACATTTAATAGTTTAATCACTTTGTCACTCATAGTGATAATGATCTTACCCACCTCAAATAAAAATTTACTTCAGTGGAGGATTTGTGTGGTCTACGAACAAATGCTCCTAATGGTACCAGAAGGTGGATCTTGGTACCATAAAATCCCCAAAAACAACACCATAAAACAAAAAAACATAAAAACATAGCTCTGGAAAAACAGGGGAAACGAATTCCACCCATTTCTCCCATGCAAAACACACACTTTTCAGATGAATCAATAACTCCTCTTATCTAAGCAAGCCAAACACACCCACACACAAAAAACACGTAAAACCCTAGAAAACAAATTTCATCACCGATTGAACACAAGACACAGTTACAGAATCACTACCGGTCGGCAAATGCAGAACCCAGAATGCACTTCCACGGGTTCAGCTCTGCACAAAACAAACAATCAAACAAAAAAGAAGCGTCAAAACAAATTCAACTCACACAAAATCAAACAGAGAAAGGAAAAGGAAAACGAGGGATTTCAAAACCATTCTTCTTGAAAGAAAGAAGAAAATCCGCTGGTGCATGCAAGGAGAGAACAGAGACAGAGAAAGGAAGAGAGAGCTTCCTGAAGAAGAACACAGACTGAGTCAGATTTGTGAATGAGACTTGCAATACAAAATCATCGTGAACAATGCAACAGCACCAACATGGAAAACCTTTTCCCCACTCGCGCATTTTTGTTCTATATTCCACTCTCCCTTGAAAGGTGATGATCAAGCAATCAAACGGTGGAGGACACATAATTTTCTATAAAAAAAACTACACGTGTCATGTTTTGAACCGTTTGATTGCAACACCAAACCTTAAGATTGGTTTTATTCGGTTACATGTCTCCAACTTAGAAAGTGGGATGAAAGAGAATGGTGTGATGCGCGAGTATGATCTCCACAATCATACTCGAGAAAGTGGGGTAGGTGAGAAAGAAGAATCTCTTCTTTTTCACTTATTTAATGCAAAGTATTAATGATCATTAATTATGATATTAAATATTTATTTTATTAATTAAAATTTTGAAAATTATAATTTATATATTTAATCTTTTATATATTATTTTTATCTTATCGATGAGTATTTTTTTTTATCTCTTTACTTATGTGAAAAGTAATTCATTTTCTTTTTCAACTAGAATTGTCTTATATCTTTATTTTCAAATATATTTACATTAAATATTGTAGATTTATTGTTGAAATTTATCAATTTCACCTATGTGTATATAGTTGTTAAAAATTTGAACAAAAATAGTTTACAATCATATTGAATATGTTGATAAAAGTAAAATTTTAGGTTGAGAAGGAACTTATTTTTACCCGTATTTAATTTAATTTGATATTTAAGTAATATAATAAATGTTACTTGTTACTTCTATGACAATAATTAAAAACATAAAGATTGCTTTTAAATATATATAAATTTGAAGTAGATTGATTTAATGTTTTGTTTTCTGCATTTAACATTATAATAATTATCGTGATTATGTGAATTTAAGATTATAATAATTATCATAATTATCAAAATATCATATTGATTACCAAAATATCATCGTTTTAATATTATTTTTGTTTTTCATTTCTCTTAAAATTTTAATAAATTTTATATCCACAGTTTGCTATTCTAAAATCAATATGTTGAAATTGCTTTGTTGTGGAGTAAAGATTTGCATATTTTAAAAAAATGTCAAAAATAGTGTGGACGAGAAAAAGGAGATAAAAAAACTAAAAACATAACACATGGATGAGATGTTATAAATATGTTATTTCTAAATTTGTTGTATATTATTGTTGGAATTCATATGGACATGTCAAAAACTTTATTAGAAAATACAAACTTTTATTTTTGCAAAGTTTGTTTGCATTGAAAATTATTCATTATAAAAATAAAAAATTTAAGTAAAAACAAATGAAGTTTAAAAAATTCAAAAAATTGCCAAAAAAAAGTTTTGAAAGTACATTTGTCAATATTTGATATAGGAATGCAAAAAAGTTAAACAAGTATGTAAATACTATTGACTAATTTTCTTTTATTAAAAAATGAACTTTTTGTAAATACTCTCCAATATAAAAATATAATTTAAATTCAATGTTAAATTTTTCTCAAGAGGTGGAAAATAGTATGATATCAACTCAAAACTATTTTTCATCATCATTTGATCCATTTGACATTCATCAAATCTTTAGTATTTTTTTTTTCATAACATTAGTTACACGTTGTTTTTTTTTTTGTGCAATATTGTTCAAATTATATATTACAATAAAAACTATACATAAACTTCAATTTTATCGAATTAAAATAATCCTAATTTATACATATAATTATTTTTGTTTTTTAAAATATTTTTCTTTTTATCACATCTTATTATGAATTTAAATTGTTTAATAGTATGATATTTTATTATAAGATTTATATAATTATAATTTTTTAAAAAAATTTATAAAAAAAACAAACAAATGTGTATTCTTTTGACATCACATCCTTAATAATATGATTTTTTATGTGAATTTTATTTTTTATAAAAAAAAAATTAATATTTGAAATAGTATATAAAGAAATATTTAATTTTAATAAATTTTCATTGTATATAATAACCTGATTTAAAAAAGTAAGAATATAAACTTTGTTATAAAGTTTCATCACGTGAAAACTTATGTAATTGGATTTTATACTTTGTCTTACTTATGTACTTCACATGTTATATAAGTTAAGAGAAACATTTGAACTATGGAAACTTTTAATATTTTTTTAAGATAGTAAACATTGGAATTTGCACAATCATTTTCATTTTTTTATTTTTGATAAACAGAAACTTGTGGCGTAGAAGCATAGATTAATGTGGTGTGTATGCAGGTACAATTAACAAGGAAATTAGTAAAATAAAAAATTATTAATTCATGTTCATGTGGGATATGTCAAGAAAAAGAAAATGACAAAAGTGATGATAAGGGACCTGCATATTCACTGTGTTATTTTCTTGCAAAAGAAAAAAATATTTGATTTCATAAAGTGGTGTGAAATCAAAATAAGAGATTAGAAGAATTTTGGTTTAAGATATTCACAAAAAATCATAAAATATAAATTAATTTTAAAGATAAAAAATAATTAATTGTTATATATTATTTTAAATAATAAATAAATTTTTAGTTTTAAATTAATTTTTATTATTGTTAAATGTTTCTAAATCGGTATCTAATTAACAGTCAAATTTATAAATTAAATAATTAATAGTTAAAATCTTAATAACTAATTAAATATCAATTTAAAAACTTTTTAACAATAATAAAAATTAATTTAAAAATCAATTTTTGTTTAGTTTTTAAAATAGTTTTTAATCTAGATATTAATGTAACTAATTACTTTTGTATCTAAATATTTATTTTTTTATTTTTTATTTTTTTAATTAATAGTTAATTTATAAAATTAACTAATTTATGGTATTTCTCAACAAATGAAATTTAAATAATGTTATAAAATTAAGGACATAAAGTCTCAAATAATCCTTCAGCCGACCCTAGAATTTGTTCTGTAAACACTAAGATTAAATGTTTTTTGATTTTGACATTAATTGTTTGTTTTTTTCTTGTTAGAAACTTCTACTCGAGGAATTTGACTTAGCAGACAAATTTCCATCCAGATTTCGTTCTTATCAGAAGTGTGTAGAGTTTGATTAGAAGTTAATTTGTCTCTTAAAGAACAAATTACAAAACTAATATAACACATCTGGAGTATTCATGCACATCAATTATTTAATTAATTTCTATTTAATGACTTTTTAACATTAATTTCTATTCAATAAATTTTTAATTTTTAACTGTGGATGTTAATCTACTACTATTCCAAATCCTAAATATTTATTCTAATTATACTTAGGGTTAGAATCTAGATATCATAGTTAAATAAAAATGATTGAATAAGTTTATGAGGAATGATTAGTTTTAAGGATATAAGATTTTCAATTCTAGAAATCAATGAACTTCAATTCAATTCAATATTACCTCAAATTGGTGTGCTATACTTAGAAATTGGATAACCTATCAAAATTTTAAAATCAACCATTATTACATTAATGATGTGAATCCAATGAAATAATAAGATTAAGAAGAAGGGAACACTAAATGAAAATTCAAAATTAAAAAATGTATAATTTGAAACCTATTAGTTTAAAGGATGAATGAGACACCATTTTGCCATCATTTGAAGCATCAAAATTATATACATATATCTTAAACCTTCCACATCAAATATAATATAACTTCAAAACCAAGTAACAACACCCACTATTATAATTTATTTAAGACACTTATTTTCTTTTAACTTCTTTTATACTCTTTAACACACACCATTACACAATTATTAAATAAAAATCAGTTATAAAAAAATAATTATTTTTTATATTGATTAAATTAGATAATATTTTAGATATTTAAAAGATTTTTGGCATTATAACTACCAACTTTAGAATCTAAATAACTGGTAGTAACAACCTTGATAGTTAATTAGATGAATGCATTTATTTCTTAGTATGTTTAAATATCCTTTCAAGTTTGAATCGTTTTGTATTTATACGAAAACAATTACATGTGAATCTAAGATAGATAGAAAAAAAGTCAATTTGTTTTACTTTGGTAACAAAACAATGGTATGAAACTCTTGTTAATCTGGTTTAAAATGTCACTTCACACTCTCTTAGTAGAAGATCCAATTCACATTTTTTATACTCTACCGATCACACTAATGCTTTAATTTTTTCGTGACTACTTCGATTTTTAGGTATGAACTATCATAACAATACATAACTCAATTTTATGTAGTATATCTCAAAGCATTATTAGTTTTATAACTTATATTTGTATTAAGCACGATGAATTATAACTTAACTCGTTAAAAACTTAGGTAAGTGCATTGCATAGACAAATGTACAACCAATAATATGTAACAGTGGTGAAATAACCTTTTGTTTTCCATTGTCTGATGTCCTAATATTTATGATGTAGATGTATCTCCTTTCATTTATAGGTTTATGTACTTAATATAACACATAATGATTCAACATATCATCTCTAGTATGTAATTTAAATAATTCAATCAAACATAACATGCTTAATTCAATAAACTTACACTTAATTACTCAAAATCATGTTCAAAATCTCAAATATTACATTGTCAAACAATTACACACATGTACATTGATTAATTGAACAAGAACATGCATTTGTTTCACTTCCAGACCACCTGTGCGAATGATTATGGCTTGAGCGACCTTCACCACTTAAACACACAGGAAAATTTGTTAAACATCCATCGCTCAAGCTACAAAAACTTCCCTTGAATTATATGTCATATTACTTGAGCATCACACTAACACCCAGTGATATACTTTTAGAGGATAGAGAACTGTTTTGCTCTCATCCTAGCTTGATCTACAAGCAAGTTAAGACATATTTTCTAAATGACAAGCTTCAGTAGCATTGTACTTTATTTACATTAAGGTTTTGTTTGGATTAAAGGGTGTGAGGGAGTGGAAAGTTGAGGGTGTGGGGGAGTGGAAGTGTGAAGAAAGTTGAGGTTGTTTGGATTGGGGTATGTTAGAATGAATATGTGATGAAAATTTATTCAAATATGTGATTGATGTGATGGTTGTAAGGATATTTTGAATTATTTTGAATTGTGTAAATTGTAAGATTACAGATTTACCCTTATGTAAATTAATGTATTTAGTTAATTTTAATATTATTTATGATTCTTTAAATTATATATATTTACAAATTTACTCTTATCTTTAAAATATTTAAATAATAAAATATGAAATAT
>Ga0123342_1002417_pt1 | contig 31015 bp, 9 predicted proteins | sample Turbeawhitnodule_FD_89960 | JGI IMG/M metagenome (GOLD analysis project Ga0123342, IMG submission 89960) | Root nodule microbial communities of legume samples collected from Mexico - Turtle bean Mexico white nodule | ecosystem: Host-associated > Plants > Roots > Nodule | place: Mexico: Nepantla... | reverse complement strand
GGGACTTGAAATTAAGCCAAGGTGGAGATTTGTTGATTTTGGCTTAATCCCAAGTCCCACATTGGTGGGTTCATTGTTTGGGAAGGAGGTTTGAGGGTTATAAATTAAACTCTCCTCCTTCACGTTTTTGTTGTGCTCGGAGATTAGGCTAAATTGGCCGAACTCTTTTATTATTCCGCTTTATTTATTCAATATTATTTGTCGAGTAGCTCTGTTAGGGTTCTGTTTTAGTCGAAAAATTACCCTTTTTTCCCAACTCTGCCTAAAACAGCCTTCGCGCACGCTAGGCTCTACCCTGCAACACCACTCTCGACACCTAGACCTTATTAAGAATAGGTCTAACAAACACTCGTTAGGATAAGCTTTAAATGACTCTTGTACCATATTAAGAAGTGGACTTTAAGCCTAACTCAACCCCATAAAACTAGCTCATAGAATTGAGGTTTGCATCCACTTATATACAATGAAATATTATCATCTTTAGTCGATGTAGGATCTCCAACAGTGTTATATTATTTGATGGTTTTTTTTATGTATTTTTAAGTTATTTTTAAATTTTGCAAAATATATAAAATATAGAGATGTGTAAAGTATTTAATAATTTAAAATGTATAATATTTAAAAATACATAAAAAAATAAACTAGTTTTCTTCAAGATTATATAACCATGTATATTTCTGACATACTTTGAACTTCATAATACGTCTATTAGTTACATACATTGAAAGTTGTACTAACATACATTGAAAGTTGTACTAATATCGTATGCATACAAATTCCAAAGTACTTGACAAAGTAAACTAAATAGAAAATACAGTTTTATGATTATATATGGGAAAACTATTTAAAGCTTGTCCAATATTATCTATTACACCTCTAATATTGTAATATTATCTCTTCATTACCAAATATGAATCACGTAAATATGATATTATGAATTATTAAGAATTAAAATGAATATACAAAATGTATACAAGTAAATTATAATTTAAAACATTAACCCTTCAAAAAAATTAATCAATCCAACATGTTATAATCCATTTCATAGGGGAGTAGGTTTATAATAAATCTCATATCTAATGTTTACAAGATGACGTATGGAGATTTTTTAAATACTTGTATTACACATGTTTCATTAGAGACTAACATATAACATGATGGTGTTAAAACTCAAGTGACAATATGATTGCTTAAGCATTAATGAAGTGACTAGGTTAATGATTCTATAACTAGTTAGGTGACGCAAACTAGCATCTCTCAAGCATTGGAATGATGCTTAAGCAATGATCACTTAAATATTATGTGAGTATTTAAGCGAGGGAAACACAAAAACAATTCTTCTATTTGTAGCTTAAACGCTTAAGCAATGTGAGGTTGTTCAAGTGAGAAGTTTTTCTTAATTTTAGTAAGTAATGTCTTTCAAGTACTATAAACTCGCTCAAACGACACATGTTTGATAGTGAGAGGATGTTGGTCCATGCGTATATGATGATGTTTATGTATGTATGTGTTATTGATTGATATGTTGTGATACATGTGTGGTATGCTTATTAATGATAACGATGAGATGCACACATGTGTATATTATTTATTATTTATATATTATACGTGATATTTTGTAGGATATTTTGCCTTTTAGGGATGTGTTGCTTCTTGCACGTGTGTTGTCACTTATAAATGTGTGATAAGAATATTTGGAATTTTATTGTGACTACAATGATTGTAATGTTGATAATTTAATCACATAAATTACAAAAGTAAATTATTTTTTTATAAATAAAACAATTATTATTTAAAATTAAATTATTGAATAAAAATGTATATAATTACCTATTTATATTAAATAACAAATATTGAGTTAATTATATTATATGCTTAAAAACATATAATTATCTTAATTTAAATATTCTTATTTATCTAAATGATATTAATTAACATTTTCCCTTTTTATGACATTAAAATAATTATAATTAATAAGAAAAACTAAAAAAAAGTATGATTAGAAAATATCATATTTGAATCTAATAAATACTTTTGTATGGACTAAAACTATATTGGGCATATATATGCATAAATTAAAAATATATTTAAATTTATATTTACCACTCTCAATACAATACTTTAATTGTCTTTTAATAGATGTTTAAACACATTATTTTGTACATCAAACCATCGTGCATGGCACAACTCCCCCATTCTTTAATATATATATATATATATATATATATATATATATATATATATGTATATATATAGGTATATCTTATATTTAATAAAAGCACAAGTGGATAAAAAAGTTAATTGTATGATTGAGATTTAGTCACATACATAATGGTTATAGAGTTCATGATTTCTCACTATGTGAATGTGACTGTGACTGTGACTGTTATAATCACATTGCCATCTTACTCTTAAAATGTTAAGTTGTCCAATTCTAAATGGATGAACCTTACCTCATTAACACTTAACCATTAAAATGATAGATTTTTTTTAATATAAAAATAGAAGCAATATTATATATAATTTAAATAAAAAATAAAATTATATATATGTATATACTACTATTAATATCAGCATATTACACAAAGTAGTCAAATATTATCTAACTGAAAAGAAATGAATTTTGTTATGATAACGGATAACATTAACAAAATTATAAGTTTAATAAATTGATGTACTTAATAATTATAATTAATATAATGATAGTATTTTGTATTATAATACTTTGAAATTATATAGGTATTAATATTGACAATATCATAGCAATATTATTGTATTTATAGATCAACTAATAATTTAATACATATAAATTAGTATATATAGAATATTTTACAAACATAGAACTATGATATAATTATACTGGAAGAAAGTTTATTAAAAATATTTATATAAATATACATTTTAATGACTAAAATATGTAAATTATATGTTCAACATCCAATATTATACTTATTAGACTAATATATATATATATATATATATATATATATATATATATTTTAGTGTATAATAATATTATTAATGTTAATTTATAAATATTATCATTGATACTGATCATATACTCAGTATACTATAAATTTTCTATTCAGTAAAATAAATAAAAAATGCAATTTTGGTTCTTGAAATATATATATATATATATATAATAAAATTATAGAAAATGTTATCATTTTAAGAAATAATTATTTAAGAACTAATTAATTAAAAAAAGTAAAAAATGTGAAAATTTAATTTGTTAAAAAATGAAATATTTAGAGAAGTGATTATTTAATTTTGTATTTGTAGGGAAATGTGGAAGAAACAAATTCCTCATGCTAATAGATAAATGCTAATAGATAAGTAGTCCCAAAACAAATTCTCTCTATATGGATTAAAACACTTACACCTAAGAGAAGAAATAGAGAGTTTATGAGAAGAGAAAGGAAACAAGTGTATGTTACTATTTGTTGTGTTACATTGCTTGAAGGAAGCCACTATCTATATAGTGATTCTAAGAGACAATAATAATAATAACAATTAATTTGGAACGGTTAATAACATCTCCCTTTAATAACAATTAATTGTGAACCGTAAGTAACCTCTCCCTTTAATAACAATTAATTGTGAACGGTAATCTCCCTTGATAACAATTAATTGTAAACTGTAAGTAACCTCCTAATAATTTCAATTAATTGTGAACGTAAATAACCTCTCAATTATGTCAACAAAGGTGAGTCATATCCCACAGTATTAAATTAAAAAATTAATACTAATACCTATTTATTTAAAAAGAAAATACAAACTAAGCAAATGTAAAAGAATTAAAAGCAAATCTCATATTAAAAGATATTGGAAGTCAATTTTAATTCTATATTTTTAAATAATTATTTCACCAAATAATTATATGCAAAGATTTGTGAAATTCTGTTCATGTGTTTCTAAACTGATACTTTGAGGCGGCCACTGAATATATAAGAGCCAAATCTCTGGATTAGCAATCTACAAATACATTGTGTCTTCGCAATGCCTTTGTGAAAGAAGTCTTTGCAGCTAAGAAAAGTGGTGCCACTAAATTACCAATTTCCTTTACATTTTCAGTGTCAGTGTAGCACGTGACTCTGCAGTTAAACCTTCACTTTCTACTCCCAAGGCTTCCTCATTACCATTACCCTTTGATGCATGAACTCAGATAAATTTGGCTGATTCTCGAAATGGGTTCTCGGATTCAGCTTCTGGGTCTCTGCTTATGGTTTCACTTTGCATGCTTCATCTTCATTTTTGGTTCCAGAGTGGCTGTCGGAGGAGATGCTACTGTGAAAGGGACTGTTGCCATTGATGACAAAGCTGTGATTGGAACTACTGATGCTGATTTTGTGTGTGCAACTTTGGATTGGTGGCCTCCTCAGAAATGTGACTATGGGAAATGCAGTTGGGGTCTTGCTTCTCTTCTCAATCTGGTATTTTTGCTTTCTTTTCTTCTTTTTCAAATAGCTGATGAATTTCTGAAGGTGGTTTTAGAATTGTGAGTGTTTTATTTTCTTTGGCTACTTTCCTTTGATGGTCTGTTGTCATTCTCTCTTTAATCATGGTTTTTTTTTGTTGGTATTTTTGAAATGATGTTTGAATCTGTAATGCATGTCTGCGATCTGCAAAATAATTCCAGTAAAAAGAGAGAAATAATTATGTCTATTTTTAAATAAATATTATGTCAATTTCTGAATATTGTTTGTGGTGGTGAACAAGGTGATAAGATCCTCATCACATCATGATGACATAATAGTATATACCTTTCATTATTTGTTCTTAATAATCGATGTTTATTGACTCTGGCTTCGTCAAGGTTTATGGAAATTCACATCTGGGTTGAGTTTTTAGACTTCATTTTTTTGAAAGGCGTGTTCATTTATTGATTAATTGTTCTAAGGAGTTCACAAGCGTCCGTTTACAGTACTTTCCAAATCTTATACATCTTTTAATTATCATCTCTTTCAGGACCTCAACAACAAGATTTTTCTAAATGCAGTGAAAGGTAAGAGATAATTTACATCTGTTGTGTAATTGAATTTGGCAGGAATCAAATTCTTTCGTTGCTTTTTAGTTTATTAGATGAATGCTTTGAGTTTTGAAAGCTTATCAAGGTATTATTGTGTTGCCTACAAATGTTGTGCAGCCTTTTCACCTTTGAAACTCAGATTAGGTGGAAGTTTGCAAGACAAGTTAACATATGGGACTGATGATTACCACCAACCTTGTACTCCTTTTGTTAAGAAAGATTCTGAGATGTTTGGTTTCACGCAAGGGTGCCTCCCAGTTAAAAGATGGGATGAACTTCACAACTTTTTTGAAAAAGCAGGGTAAAATTCAATTCTCCCTGTGATGTGCATGTGTGTTTTGAACCAACAAGATTCACCTTGTTGACTTGAAAAGCATATTTCTAAAACATTTTTAAACTGTTTATTTCAGGGCTAAGATCATTTTTGGATTAAATGCTCTTGCTGGAAAATCAATTCATGGTGGTTCTGCAACAGGACCTTGGAATTCCACCAATGCTGAGTCCTTTATTAGATACAATGTTAGAAATGGCTACACCATTTATGGATGGGAACTTGGTAAGCATATGCTGTTCTTATTACAATTTCCAAACCATTTACATAATTCTCTCTATAGCTATGTCTGCTGTGTACCGAATTCACTTTACCACAATCTAAACACCAAGTTTTCTTTAAAGAAAGTCTTGTGGAAAACACTATCTTTATCAAAATGCTAAAAAAATGATGGTATGTTCTTCAATCCTTTTATGTTGAAGGAAATAAAATTGACAATTTCCCTGAAGAATTAATCTTTTTGTTGTTCCATATCAATGCATACTGAGCACTTGTCATTGGCAGGCAATGAATTGAGTGGGAGTGGAGTGGGAACAAGCATTACAGCAGACCAATATGCTTCTGATTTTGCTACTTTACGAGATGTAGTTTACACTGCATATAAAGAGATTGATTCTAAGCCACTAGTCATTGCACCTGGAGGGTTCTTTGATGCAACCTGGTTTAGGGAATTTATAAGCAAATCTGGAAAAGCTTTGGATGTGGTCAGCCACCACATTTATAACCTTGGACCAGGTACCCCTCACCGAACAGGAAAAATATTCATTATATCTTCCCAATTTCCATGATTTGATTATATTTGAAGGCTGCTTTATCTTAATGTACAGGTGTTGATGAACACCTTGTGGAAAAAATTCTGGACCCTTCCTTTCTTGATATGGAGGCTAGCACATTCAGTGGCCTCAAAAATATACTTGCAAGTACAGGTACCTCAGCTACAGCATGGGTTGGTGAGTCAGGAGGGGCCTACAATAGTGGTCATCATCTTGTATCTGATGCATTTGTTTATAGTTTCTGGTTAGTGGCAAACTCCCTTTATTCAGATATAATCAAGGGTTCTTTAGAATTAGGGTCAAATATGTTTTCAACTCAATATCTTAAAATTTTATTTTAGTTTCTATAAAAATGTAGTTCTTCCTGAGGAACTAAAACACATGGAATAAAAACGTACTAAATTTTTATGGTTACTAAAACTGAATTTTGAGATATTTTAAGAGATCAAAAACATATTTTAGCATTAGAAATATTTTGGCTAATGTTATGATATCACAAACAGGTATTTGGATCAGCTTGGCATGTCAGCTGCTTATAACACTAAAACATATTGCAGACAGAGTTTGATAGGAGGAAACTATGGTTTACTAAATACTACCAATTTCCTGCCAAATCCAGACTACTATAGGTACTAATAATTGACTTTCATAGTCTTGTTTATTTGCTGAAGTCATGAGATGGAAAAAGGGCCATATGATCAGTTTGCAAGGGGGACATGCATTTTTCATGTCATAATTTCCATGTTGAAGAATGGGGAACATAATTGTGCACCCACATATGCATAGTTTACTTCATCAATGTATAATTCTTCATGAGCAGACATGAATCCACCAAACGTTCCATGCTTCATTAATTGCTTGACACAGTTTTTGGCAAATTTGGGAAGGACCCCTATTCCAATAATACAATAGGGGATCCCATTTCAAATATATCCACACTATGTTTCTATGGAAATGTTCTTTCTTCTTTGCAGTGCTCTTCTTTGGCATCGACTCATGGGAAGAAATGTACTGTCAACTACCTTCTCTGGGACAAAAATGATTAGAGCTTATGCACACTGTGCAAAGCAATCCGTAAGTGAATTTTTTTATCTCTTAGATTGGGATACTTGCGCATACACACACACTTTCATATATATACATTGGATAAAAGGTAAATACTTTGTAGGAGAAGAAAATAAGATGAAATAAATTTGAAGTTAATTTAGACAACTTCTATAAAAGTTGAAGTTACATATGTTTTGAGAATTTATTCCAAATAAAACCATAAAGAGACACAAACACACTATGAAATGTTATTCATGATATCTATGTTACAGAAGGGAATCACAGTACTGTTGATCAACCTAGACGGCAACACAAGTGTTGAAGCTGATGTAACCTTCGACAACAATGCAAAGAGTTTGAGAAAGATGTTTAGTCATTCAAACATGATGGAATTACCTCTTGCAAGTGAAACTGCAAGAGAAGAGTACCATCTAACTCCACAGGATGGGAATATACATAGCCAAATCATGGTACTAAATGGAAAACCTCTAAGGGTAAACTCTGCTGGTGACATTCCTCCTTTGGATCCTATATATGTGAACTCATCAGAGCCAATAAATGTTGCTCCTTTCTCTATTGTATTTGCCCATTTACCTCATGTTGTTGTTACAGCTTGCGGCTAGTTAGGTGGCACCAGGGGAAACTAAAATTGGTTTCACTTGGTGGTTGAGCAAATTACATGGAAAATTGCAAACAATTTAGGTTGAGAACTAGGATTTTGATGGTTTTCTGCTTTTGCTTATTAAGTTCAACGTGATTACAGATTGCAAATTGTAAGTGACACTGCATGAGACAACCTCTCTTGCACGTTAATTGGTTTCTCTTCAGATATGGAATAACTTTTTACTTTGTTCAATTAAAGTTTTAAGGATTTTCTTTAACATCCAACACAAATTAATTTTAAAAATAAAAAATAATTTTAAAAATTAAAAAAATTATTAATATTTAAATTAATTTCTATTATTAATAAATAGTTTTAAAATTAGTATTTAATCAGATTTTAGTTACTAATTATTTAAATCTAAAGTTGGTAATTAAAATCTTAAGTTTAGTAGATAACAATTTAAAAACTAATTTAGATATATCAATGAATTTATTTAGTTTTTAAAATAATATCTAATTGTTAATATAAAAAATAATTTGTTTTCTCTAAAACTGATATTTAAGGAACTTAAGGAATTTTTAATGTAAATTTAGATATTTTTGAATTTACTTTAAAATTAATTTTAATTTATAAAAAAACTATTTTATTTTTTTCTTATTTTATTTATTAAAAATGTTCGTAGAGAAATTTTTCTAAGCCAAATAACATAAATCATAGTGAATGATAGAGTTCGGAAAATTTTGTTTTTGAATTAGATTTCTAAATATATACAAGTGGAGAATAAACTAATTTCCTAATATAACTAAAATGTAGATTAATAATATAAACACAATTTGTTTTGATGATATAGTGAAAAATATCCCGTGCTAATAAATAAAAGTAAAAAGAAAAAAAATCACATCTAGTAATTTATTTATGCTATCGTTGTGTAATAAAATATGAAAACCTCAAATATCTAGTTTGTAGAACACATAAGCCAATGTCTATTACGACAATGTCAAGGATTTTTACCCTATTAGTTCTGTATTTAAATGATGAGAAAATATTCTTTCAAGTGTAAGTTAAAGTTAAAATTATCATTTTATGTATATCTTCTTCTTCTTCGTCTATTTTATTTATTTTCTTCTCATCGTCTATTATTATTTTCTTATTTTTATCAGCTTTGGAGTTCCTCTTAATCATAAGTCAATGCTGTTTTTTAATTTATTATACTAAATCATAAGAATTAAATTTTTGTTTTTATAGATTTTTTTTTTAAAACCATGAGCATGTTTCCTAGCTTTACTTGGAGGGAATTAAATATTTTCTATCTGGGCATAGAACATTGACTCATTCTCAATAACAATTTCAATGATAATGATTGCTAGGTTATAAAATATTTACTATGGAGGAAGTTCGTACAATAGAAGATGGAATACCATAATAAAATTCTAATTTAGTTTAAATTTGGCATACCATCTTAATAGGTTGCCAACATTTTGATTTATAAATTGTTATGAAGGTTCTAACACATTAAACTTTTTTTTTTTTTGTAGTTGTATATTTAAAATGGTGTTGTGAATACAATGAAAGGATATTCAAAATTAAAGATATTATGTGAAGCATAATAATTTAGCATATATCCTTGATATTTAAAAGGCTATAAATTCCCTGTTGTTAGCATAAAAAAATATCAACACACAAGTCATATTTATATCTTAATCAAGATTCCAATATATAAAAGATTGGTAATGTAGAACCAAATAAAATTTTTATGTAGAATATGAACATTGCATGCACACACTCCTGCCTTAAGCTCATAATTGCTAAATCATAAAGTAACTTAAAAATGATATCAAGAGTGTTTTATTTCTCAACAAGAAATGTTCATTTGTATATCATTATATCTATTATCCTGACAGCCAACTTAGTAATTTTAAATAATTATTTTTTTAAAATTATAAGTGATAATTAAAAAATATTTGGAAAAGTTAGAAGTGGTTTATTGAAAAAAATATTTGTGTTATTTTTTTCATATGGAGATAAATAGATAAAGGATGAAGTTATTAGTGATTTTATGTATCCATTGTCTAAAGTGATATTGAAATACTTGTAATTTTTCAATGTTAAAGGGAAAAAATTTCACTAATCAAACAATGATTACACGAATTCTTTCGGTTACATTTTCTTTATGAGTACACAAAACCACTTATGACTATCTACTAAACTTCCTTTGAGTTTAAGCACAAATACACAAGATCTCCCTAGAAAAAGTAAACAACACATCTAGGCTACATAACAAAAAGTTGTTTGCTTGCGGGACTCACATTCAAATGAGTGAATATATAATATAAAATCTCCTTTCTTTAAGTGATAACTCCATAATAGTGAAAAATACTTCTCTTTCTAATTTATCTAAAAGACGAATTACATCTAAACCCTTAGAAGCTAATAAAAGAATGAAAGCTTATGTATGCATATGTACGTTCAACAAATCATCATCAAGCTTCATATGTATGACATGACTTCTACTTATAAGCATCACAAAATTATTAGTTGTGACCTAGTGTTTTCGATTATTCTTTATGTTAGTGTTTTATCAAATATGACTTTAAACTGACACTTTCGTTGTTGTGCTCCTTTTGTTGAGGGAAAGACCATACTTCATTTGAGCAATTACCTCTGTTGTACTGACTATACTAAAATAAGTATACAATACTAAGAAATAGATTGTGTATGTGTCTGAATTTACCTTGAAAACTGTGAGACTTCAACTTTTGTATATATTTTCTTCCATGCGTCCAAAGATATAAGATTTGGAGTGCGTCCACTAATCGTTTAGCTTCATTGTAGGCATATGACATTTCTCACTTTTATCGTCTGACCCTTCTATTATGAGTTGAATAAGCAAACATAAGTTTTTTCATAAAATATTTTTAAAATACATTGTTCTTGTACAACGTGTGGATGAGTATGGTTGTCTGATCACTAAAGTATTAAAGCATAATAATATAAGGGCATTATATCCTTAACGTAAAAAATATCATGAGCTTATAGAATCATATAGTATAAATGTAGCAAACATGTACAAAATGTTATGATAATGAAACAAGTGTGTGAATAGGTAAACTCTTCACATGAGTCTCATGTAAGGAGGTAGTTGTAGACATTATTGCTTTGATGGATTGAGTGGTGTGGGAACCATTTCAAAATGTGTTTTTCAATGAAATATTCACTACTTAAGTGGTACATGCAAGAAAATAAACGTCCAGTTCTAAATCAATTACAATAGTTAACAAGGATAACTTTCCTCACCTCAAAATCAACTTGAATTAGAAAGGTTCACAAAGAAGAGTAGTGAGAGAAATTCTAAGATTCTAATGATGTAATCAATGTAAATAGAAAATAACAAACTTTAAGTCAAGATTAAATTAGTTGAGAATATTTTTTTCAACTAACCAAAATAAGATAAAACTCTAACTTAAGCAAAAGGAAAATAAAAAGAATTTCAAGGAATGAGACACTCCAATTCAAATTCTCTTAAAAAAGAACTTTTAGCTCAATTGTTATTACATAACAAGATAGGATATAATTTTAAAGAGGAAGATATATACATTGAGAATCTTAAATAAATAAAAAAGAAAAACATAGAAAAAGATTGAGAGAGATTGTCTACATGTAAAAGAAGAGAAAAAAAAGAGGTTTTTACAGCACTAAATTTTGCTTATTACTATTTTAACCTTTAAAAACTAATTAATTTATAATTTAAGTTACATTATTTTTTAAAATTTTAGATTAAAAGGAATGTCAAAGTTACGAGAATATCCTAAATCTTTTAAAGTTCAAATTAAACATTAGCCCTTTATTATATAATACCAACACAACATTTTATCAAACAATAAAAAAATATCAAAATGTTAAAAAACTACACTCCAACATTTTCTCACACAATAAAAGAAATTCTCATAAAACTACAAATACTCTATAAATTTAATTTAAATTTATTAATAATGTAGATATATTTTACATAATTACCTAAAATAAATAAACTATACTCATGTAAATATTTTTACACATCTATCTAATTACAAATGGGAAAGTAAATTTGATGATTTGGACATTAACTTTTTAAAACTATTTTTATTGTTTAACATTATAAAATAATTTACTCATTATTTAATTATGATAAAAAACTTTAAAACATTATAAAATAAACTACTTAAAAAAATTGTAATTAATTAATTGATTTGATTTGAAAAGTGATGAAACATAAGATAACTCACGTGGTAGGTGTTGAGTTGATATGGGTAAACCAAACCATTAGTTCCCGGTACCTTGACACTAACACAAAGTCTAATCAAACAGAGGGATTTTGAGAAAAAGTGAACAAAGCGAAACCGTGGAAGAAAAGATTCCTCACGCAGGGTTGGTTTTCCTCTCTTCTCTTCTCTTTCGTTGCTCCTTCACACAACTTCCCTCTCTGCAAGCCAAGAATTTATGCTCTTACGTTCATTCCTCTCTTTCGCTCCGAGATCTGCACAACATTCTTGGTAATACCTACTATTTCTTCCTCGTTAAGATTTCAATTTCGCTACGTTTTTAGCACATGTAATTCTACGATACCCTATACCTTTCTGTTTTTATCCCTCTTTTGATTAATTTTACTGCTGGTGTTGATCATAATAATTTTATGATGATCATAATAATAACAATAATTTACTTCAGCTAGAAATTTGAATGCTATCTTTCGGGATTAGGTTGATGCATGGAAAAAAAGTGGTGAGACGGTGTCGTTTGATTTGAGCTGGGATCGATTGTGTTGTTATTATGTACAGTATCAGCTGTTTGAGGTTTCTCTGTTTTGTTGTTTTGGTTGATTTTTTCCTTCCACGGATTTCACTCAATGAGACTCCTAGCATTATCATCCCTTTCCTATGTCATTTTCTCTTGAAGACTTTACTCACCTACCAACATTAGTTTGCACCTTAATCTAGACCCTGGTTTTTAATGAAAGCACCATTTGTTAGAACTTAAACAGAGAGCCCAACCCGAAAGACAATCCATTAAATAGGAGAGTCTCGAGAGTTATTCACTCAATGTACGAAACTTCTCTTTTGCTTGGTGATGATGATGTTATTTTTACTAATGAAATGTATTGCAATTTACTTCCTGTTGTTGGTAAGCATTTATGAGAAGATAATAAAAGGATGCAGATTTAGGTTTCTAATCGGGATTCTACCATTATCTTTTATTTATTTTTTCTGTAACAGTTGCTACCACAACTTTTTTTAAAATTCTTTTCTAATCCTATCTTCTCTGATACATGGGCATATCCAGTGTAACATTCTCATATGTGCTATGCTGACATGACTCTCTTGATGCCTTTTTGTTGTCCATTGGTTAGTCCCATGGAGCATGACAAATTGGAATGGAGACAGTATTAATGATTAACTTGTAGTATTTTTATGCTTTTGAATTACTGAGGACAAGCTGTGGTATTCGCTATAGCTAAAATGAGAATTGGAATGGATGCAGTTTTGGGCAAATGCAACTGCTAGTGAAAATTGGGTAGCTAATTTGTGGAGTGACACACCCCTGGAACTTGGAAAACTGTGGTAATGGATCTTGATGGGGGGAGTTCGTCAACAGTTAGCACAGGAGTGCAGGAAATTCCTGGACGTCCAGCACAACATGGTGGTGAGTGTTATTTTCAACGTTTCTGACTACACTGCAAACTTTTGTAATGCATTAATGGTTTTTCTAATAAATGATTTATATTTATATTTAGCAATCATATGATTAATGAATGAATCACTTTTTCTTTTGTTTAATTTGGACCTGTGTAATAAACTGGAAACAGAACAGGGTTTTGATACATGAATTGAATGCTGTTGAATGATTTTTTATTTTCATTTTTATTTTTTTTATAATTTTTCCTCTTCTTGAAGCATGATATAAGAATGAACTTGTAAATTATTTCATCACCAGTAACAAAAATCAAAATACAGATGTTATTTATCACTATCAGCAGTTACAAAGAAGGATAGAAGATATTGTATTTAATTGTCCTCCTTAAATGCATAAGTTTTTGTTGTAGAGGGAGAGGAAGAGAGAGAGAGCTAGAAAAAATAATCTAGAGAGTTTAGATAATGAAAAAGCTTATTCAATTGAGTACATATATTAGGGATTGTTTGGACAAGGTTCTCCATAAGCATTTCTTGGAGAGAAAAAGAGAAACAAATGGAATGAGCTTCTCCATTAGCTAAAATTAGTTTATTCATACTGTATGTTAAAATTATGATTGTTATTGTATTGTACTCCTCTCTTCTAGCCTAGGGGTAGAGCAAGAAGCAGAAAACAGTTACTAGATCCAGCGCTGGAGATAAGTACCGAGTTATGGCAGCAACTACATGGCTGAAGCAACTTCTTCATCTGTTAAAATTTGGAGATACACAGGATACTTGACCAATATGTTAATGAAGTTGTCATTCACATGGGATCAAACCCACTCTTTCATGAGCGAACTAAACACATAAAAATTTGATTGTCATTTTGTGGGAAAGAAGGTGCTCTCTGGAGAAATCATCATTGACTTTTGTCAACTCTAGTGACCAACTTGAAGACATGCTCACTAAATCCCTGATGAGCTCTCGTTTTGATTGCATTTGTATCAATTTTGAATCATATGACATATATGCTCCAACTTGTGGGGGAGTGTAGATGATATAATTTGAACTCAGTAATCAGGGAAATATGAACAACTGTTAATTAGTGATATTCTCCATTCTTAGGATTCCCTATATTATATTTTGAATCATTAAAGGATTTATGTGTGTGATTAAATACATGATTCACAACAGAAAAACTCTATGTACAGCTCTCAAAAAGCTACTTTTTGGGTGTATGTACCGAACCTTAGAGTTGAGTGTTATAGGATATAACTTTTCCTTGGATTGTACTCTTCTCTTTCCATATATATAATAAACATCAGCTGAGCACAATTACTCACTGATTTTTTTATCATATATAAATTCAAGGATGTCCAAAAAGACCCTTAGTTGAAACTAGTTCCTAGGGTAATATATTAATTGAGTGCAACTTCCTAGATACTAATACACAAACACTAAATACATTCTATCATGTGATTACCCGAATCATCTATTTCCTAAGTACATTAAGTATCATTATTTCAAACATTTTGACCGACACTGTTTCAATAATATAGTTGTAACTTGTAAGAGTGGCAGAAGAATTATTTTCATTTATTTCTACAAAAATAATCTTGTAGCAATTTATTTCATTCAGTACGTAATTTTTTTGTTGCAATCAAATTTTGTTGACATTTCCTGTTTCAATGCATTTTATACATTTTCTCTTCTTGGAAATTGACTTTGTAGTAGAATGAAAAAAGATTGTTATGATGCTAAGTCAGAATTCTCCAATACATTGAAATTTAATCACATTTTTTCTTTAGACAGGTCTTTTACTATTGAATTGTTTTATTTCTTTTGTTGCCCCCTTTTTAGTTGAAACTTGTACTGATTGCTATTGTGATGATTTTGCAGCATTCTATCAGTTTACACAGCAGAACCTTCCAGCATGTAAACCTGTGCTTACACCTGCAGCAGTTAGTTCTTTGACAAAACTTGAATATTTCATGACACCTTATTCTATGAAATGCATGTACTAAATCTCAATCAATTCCTGTGCAGATCATTGCTACATTTCTATTGATGGGTTTCATTTTCATTCCTGTTGGACTTGTTACACTTCGTGCCTCAAATAGTGTATAAATAATTTCTACTTTCTTGATATTAGAACCAAATCTTTTTCCCCTCTCCCCTCTAAATCTTCACGCTTTCTAAAATATTTATTTGACCTGTTTATTTGTAGGTTGTTGAAATTGTTGATAGGTATGACATGGATTGTGTACCTGAAGAATATAGAAATAACAAGGTCACATATATTAAAGATGAGTTAATCTCCAAAAACTGTTCACGATTCTTAAAGGTGATAGTTCAATTTACGATTTATTACATCATTTGTTGATTGTTGCTTCAGCGTTCAGGATTCACCAAACTCATTAGTGGCATTCCCATACCCTTATACTTTCAGAAGTGGCATAGCATGACCATGTAGAGTGGTTTGTGTACTTAAAATGGAGCTAGTTATCTGTTTTCTGCATTTATCTTGTTATTACAATCTGTGAAGAATCTTCCTCCTTCGAAAGAAAATTATATGTGCAGATGTATTATGAATCATGGAAATCATATCTGGTAGTACATTGTGATGGGTTTTGAGAGTGTTCAAAAGGACATGGTATAATAAATATTATCTTACATGTATTGTTACTTCACTTTCGTAACATTTTTGGCATGCTTTTTCCTCTCTCATTTAATTGTGAAAAAGAATTTTGGGCTGGAAGCTAAAATGGTAATATCTTGCAAAAGAAATTATCAATAAAGTTGATCTTTTTACTACCTCTTGATTACGTTTACAATTTTTGTAGGTACTTAAGCCAATGAAAGCACCAATTTATATCTATTATCAACTTGATAACTATTACCAGAACCACCGACGGTGAGTATTCTTAGTTTTCTTCTTTTCAAATACAATGATTAAGTCTTTACAAAAAGTACTATCTGTCAAAGACTCCAAATCATCCCTCAACTTCAGCAGATCATGTCTATTTATACTTTATCTTTCGCATTGATCTCCTTTTATTTATTTGTTTGTGTTTTGTTCAATACACCTGCCATTTTTATATCATTTACTGGTTTCTCATTGTTGGAAATAGTTTATTGTGTAACTGTGAATATTAAATTGAGCAAACCTGAATGTATGCCTGTTGTATTTTCTTGCTTTCATCAAATCTATTTGCACTATTAACTTTTTTTCTTAGGTTATATTTGAACTTATTGACATTTCTCAAAAAAAATTCTGCCTAAACCCTAAACCTTGCAGTAAGTCCTTCCCTTGAGAGCCCCCCCCGAAGAATCACAGAACAGAGCATGTTCTATGTTTTCTCTTGATAATAACTTCATGATCCAAGCAACATTACAAACCGAGCTTGTTGATTTCATGATTCGGAGACTTTGAAAGTCTGAAGAATCCACTGATTCTTTGCCTGCTCAATTTTCTTGTCAGGAAAATCATAGCCTCTAGCATAATAGATTGACAAATTTAGGAAATCCTATAAGTTCTTTAAATAAATCTAATCCAGTATGCAGGTAAGTGGCAGCTTACTACAATTAACAATCCCTTAAATCGTTTCCATCCAGAGCATAAAAAATACCTATTCACCCTCCCTAAAAGTCAAAGTCAATGTGAACAATTATCAATCCATTAATACAGTGTCTATCTTTCTGCAATACTTTTTCTTTCAAAATTAATTGATATTAATCGGCTTCAAAATGGTTGAGTAACTTGTATGTCTCGTACTGTATACAGTTGTGGTTCTTGTTGAAGTTCAGCATCTGATTGAACATAATACCAGTAACTAGATGGTGTCTCTTTATATGGTTTTTGTTCATGTTTCTTAACAGAACTTGGGTTTTGAGGTTCTTGTTTTCAGGATGCCAAATATGTTCTGTTCTGCCTATTTGTTATTTTTACTTTTTAAATTAAGAAATGATAAAAATTACAATTTTTATTTTGATGGTTTAGATTTAGTAACAATTAATGGTCAAACTTATTCGATGTTGGTTACTCACTTAATGGAAGGACCTTTGTAACATTAACTGGAGATTAAGGATAAATTGGGATGAAGTAAAAGTCAAAGATGCTTGCATGCAAAGGGAACAAAATTTAAGATGTTTTTTACACTATTTTCTTAGTTGTCTTTTGATTATTTGAACTACAAGTCATTCCAACCATTGTTAAATTTTTAAATTATTTCTGTTTTTTGTCATTTTTTTTTACTTTTCTTTGAATTTAATCTAATGTACTCTGGTAGGAAAAATTTCAGCTTCAGAATAGATCTCTTAAATTAGAGTCTATACCGTCAAATGTATATACATTCAACTATGTAATTTTGTTTCTCCACTGCTCACTCAATTTTCCAACTTTGTTCAGGTATGTCAAAAGTAGAAATGATCTGCAGCTCTTACATGGACTTGGATACAATGACACCAGTGCTTGTAAACCTTTGGAGTCCTCCCATAATCTTCCAGTTGTACCTTGTGGATTGATAGCATGGAGTTTGTTCAATGATACATATAAATTCAGTCGTGGGCCATTAGAATTGAAGGTCAATAGGAAGAATATTGCTTGGAAGAGTGATCGTGAACATAAATTTGGAAAACATGTTTACCCATTTAATTTTCAAAATGGGACTTTGATTGGGGGTGGAAAGCTGGATCCAAGTATTCCTGTGAGTTTGAAGCTTTTGAATTGCATATTAAGCTTTTTTTATAGACATCATGTCTTACTGTGACCAAGTTCCTTATTTAGATTTGAAATATCTTTTTGTGACCTACATTACAATGCATTTTCCTTTTATTCATATATTTGACAGAATTCCCTAGGAGTTAAAAAGATAGGCTTAGTTGCACATTCTGGTCACCTTACTATCATCATTTTGCAAATTTGGTTCCTCCATTTTTTTCTCCACAAATTTGATTCCTTTCTACTTTAACTATGCGATTTTGGTCCATCCATTAACTTGACATCAAAATTTAACGTGAATGCTGATGTGGCAGTGCAAGAGTGTCATGTTAGCACTTCTTTTAAATATCAAATGCCAGGTTAATAGATGTTGCAAAACTAAAATAGTGGAGGGACTAAATTTGAGAAAAAGAATAAGCGAGACCAAAAAGTGAAATTAAGCCTAATAGCGATACTTATTAGCAATAGTTTAAAGATAACAGGGTTATCATTATTATGCATTGTGCTGTTAATTTTCACTTTTTCTTGTGTGTGGGGTGAGAGGGGTGGGCGTGGGAATGATAAAATCAGTTTCACCTTCAGCACCAAACCAATGGATGTATATATGCATGTACGAGTGGATTATCAATAATACCCCAAATCTTATCTCACTCGTGGGATTGGTTATATATGCGTTAGTCAATGCCATAGGGTTTATCGAAGATATGAATTTCTATAAAACTCTTTCGAAGAGAGATCTTTGTAGTCTCTGAATCTTTTCGGATATCTTCTACTCCTTTCCTTTTGTTGGATTTTCTTCCATTTGATCTATTTTTCTTAATGGACCTTTTATTGGTATTCTTTTCACACAATCAAATCAAACTAAGTGATTTTTCGCTGTAGTAGGTCTGCTCCAACCTTCTTTTGGTGTATATGTCTAGTCATCACATCAGCATTTTCCACTCTGCCATACTTTTGTTTCACCCTGTGGACACTTCTTCCAGAGTATAACTGGTTATTGTACAATTTTACTTTGAGTTCAATAGGCCCTTCTCATAATATTTGCACACCAATCTTTTTCCCTTTCATCCTCTTTTTTTTTTAATTTTAGATATCTATCACAATAAAACTCCATGTCACTTGTAAGATGGATCCAATAAACTTAAACTATGCAGTTTGTTGTATAATGTGATCCACATTTTTCTCCTCTAAAGGTAAATTTGCAATATTAAAGGTTGGTCAAATGTTCTTTGCGTAATTAGAATCTGTTACCAGTAATGTAAATGGTAACGACCTTGACCTCAATACTCCCCCTAGGATTATTGGTCAATGTGTGCATAAAAATATGTAGTTAATATTTAGTAGCTTTCAAGTAGGCTTGCATTTTCTTTCTTTATCACTCCACTATTTTTCCCTTTTGGCCTGAAATCAGTTTCACTGAGTGCATACGCACAAGTGAAATATTAATATTTAGTACCATATAGTTTGGTCATACTGAAGTTGAAATTTGGTGTTTGGGAAGGTAGACAATAAACATCTCTTGTAACTATTAATTTGCTCATTTAAAATTTCTCTTTGTACTGATTTTGTTGATATATTTGCTTGTGTTTTGACTCTAATGCATTCTGATTCCCATATATCAGCTTGGAGATCAAGAAGATCTCATAGTTTGGATGAGGACTGCTGCACTCCCCAGCTTCAGAAAGTTATATGGTAGAATTGAAGAGGATTTGGATGCAGATGATGTTATAGTAGTTCACCTAAAAAATAACTATAACACTTACAGTTTTGGTGGAAAGAAGAAGCTTGTTCTGTCAACATCAAGCTGGTTGGGTGGAAAAAATGACTTCCTTGGAGTTGCAAATTTATTTGTTGGTGCCTTTTGCATTTTCGTCTCCATCGTCTTCCTGTTGCTTCATATGAAAAATCCTAGGTAATTTCTATGCGTTTTGATTATTTTGTGCACGTGAGACCACTTTATCATGCAGTTGCTTGGAGGATGCTGAACTCTGCTAGATTTTTTGGCTTCACTAACTCTTATATACTGCATGAGAAACTTAGTTTTCTTTTTCTGTTGCCTTTTCATTGAAGATCTTTTGAGCTTTTATTGTCAATAATCATGATAGGAATAGTAGTTTTTGAGTTGTGGTGATGGTTAATAACATGTTTTAAACCGGTGGTGGCTTATAATTTACTACTTCTATACATTATTAGCGGATAAGACTTATAATTTTCTTTGAGGCAGGAAGCGAGAGGCCTTTTAAATGAAATTTTGTGAATGAATATTTATACTATTTATTGTGAAGTCATGAAATTATTTGAAACTGAAAATTTGGAAACTTCATAGAAGAAAAAGTATAAAATTGAGTAGGTATACCTCATAGGGAAATTCCCAACAACGGTAATTTTCCAAGAACGCATGTTCTGGTCATTCTGCTATTCTATATTTTGAAATTGATTGTCTCGTACATTTTTTGAACTTGCTTTTGCTTACAAGTTATGCTTCTTTTTGGGACAGACCTTATGGGGACACGGCCTACTTATCATGGAATAGGAAAAACATTGCTAGCTGATAAAGGACATAGTATGGTACACTGGTGGTAGTACTTTTCTTAATGCGATACACAAGATACATATTCTTGCCATCAAACTACTGTATTTAATTGTAAATGATGAGGCAGAGTAAGCATCTCCTTTGGGATAGTTGAGAGCTTGGGTGTTTGCATGAGGTCATAAAATCAAACCTCAGCATTGCCATTGTACACAAAAAACACTATATTGAAATAGAAACCGTATGTGGCCTTGTATTTTGCAGCATATTTTTACAGAACAGAGTTGAAAGATTTATTAAACCATAAGTACTCTTGTAGTGTAATCATTTGCGGCAGTATTATAAACTATATAGGATCTTAGAAAAGGATTGTTTAGCTTCTCAGAGCATTTTACTAATGGCTGAAACGGAATTCTTTAGATATTTTTCTTTATTTGATACTATCACTTGCCCGATTAATTGTTTGTTGAAACAGAACATTCCCTAGAATTTCTTAGGCAGTCATTCTAATTCAACCATGAGTGATAATTAATAGCTATTAACAGTATTCATAAATATGGTAGAACAGCTTTATAGTAATCAGCTCCTTAAAATTTCATCAGAAAAGAAATTCGTGGAAAAGGCTGTTTAAAGAGTGCTTTTTTTTTCTTTCATTTTATCACACCATATAAACGTCACAACTATATTATAAATTAAAACAAAAGTGTTAATAATGGACTGCAACTCATTTGTCATTGAATAAAATTTAATGAAATTAACAACTTTGTGAATCCTACATATTTAACAGTCTCACTTATGATTTATGGTATCTCTAATTGAACGTGTTAAAAGTATTCCTCACCTTGATAATAATAGTTGTGATGATAGAGATAATGTGGTGTATAGTAAAAATGGAGTTTTTATACCAAAATGGATCAATTTTGTTTCTAAATTTATCGGAATAAATATATTCTTAAAAAATTACAGAAAATGAAAAAGTAGTGTTCGAGAAACACAACTTAAAAAAAAAGAAATCGTGCTTTCAAAAAACGACGCTTCTTTGTTAAAAAAGAAATCATGTTTTGAAAATAAGACTTTCATTTTTTTTACTTTTAGGAAAGTCATATATTATGTTGAATTTTGAGTTTTTTTTTCTTGTAAGTAATTTTTTAATTTTTTTACCTTGTTAAAAATATAAGTATTTTTCTTTGCATAATTTGAAGGATGAGCAAGTTGTTTTGTTGTTGGTTGAGGGTAATGGGCGTAACTATACTGTTAGTAAGTTATAACTAATTTATGGTCTGATTTATGTCTTAAATATAATATTAAAAAATTATATATAAATTGTCATTGATCTCGATTCATGAGTGATATGTAACTATATTGACATAGTGGAACAATACTGAATGAATATTACAAGTATTTAAATTCTAACCCTTGTTTAAAAGCTATAAAAGAATTAGAAGAGTTTAAATGTTATTTTTTTTCTAAAAAAAAAAATAATAGTAAGACATGACACTTTGTATACACACATTTTGTGGTAAAGCAATCATTTAGAAAGTAACAACCAAAACGAAATGTTAGTAAAAATTACATATTAAAAACTAATATTTAACCCTAGTTTCCCGAAAATCTATATCAACCTTTGAAACTTTAGTGCAACCTCCCTAAAATGTTGGATCCCCATTGTTAAATCCTCATTTTCAGTGTTCAAACCAAAAATAGGTTATCTTCACTTCTATATAAAACTCACGTGAAGTGTAGTATTCCTGAATCAAAACACTTTGCATTCATAACATTCAGCAATTTCCCCTCTCTCTCTCCATCACAATCTTTTTTTAGGCTTGAAGTTCCAATCACAGTATGAACAACATGAAGGCCATTCAACATTGGGGTGAAGTTGCACCAACCATCTTACAACGATCACCTTATAAGAGAGCACCACGTTGCTCCACGTTGGAGCCAATCATGGAAGAAGAACAACAACATGGCTCAGGAATGTTGAACAGGAGAGTTTTGTTTCTATGCCTTTGTTACTACTCTCTGGCTTTGTATACATTTTCTTGTATAGAGGATTGGTAATATGAAAGATTTTTAGTAGGAATCAAATTAGTAAACAAAAACTTTTATTTCTCTGTGATTTGAGATTGTGTTGCCAATCATTAAAATTAAGAAGAATTTCTTTTGCCTTATCACAAGTTTCCCTCAAGTGTGATTGTTGCTTATTCAAATAATTTTATTTCAGCACACCTTTTAATTAATATAGAACGAAGTGAATGTTAAGTAAAAGATTTAAATTTATAAATGGTAATAATTAGTTCTATTTCACTAGTGTAGATACTCTTGACACTTGAAAGGAGAGGGATTGAATAGAATCCCTATTAGAAAATTATTAAATAAAAACTAAATTTAGAGAAAAAAAAATAATTAATTGTTATATTGACTAAATTAAATAATATTTTAAAGACTAAAAAAATTGTTAGTATCTAAATTAGTTGCTATAATTGATAAATAGTTTCTAAATTTATATCTAATAAGCTACTAATATATTAGCTATCAATTATTTAGATTTTAAAGTTGGTAGATTTGGTAGCAGGGGTATTACAATGCTCGAAAGGTGTCTTGGTCCCTCCTACCAAGTCTTTGAAAATGAAACCAACTTTTCTTAGTCTAATTAGTACTCAATAACATCATCAAAAACTTGTTGACTCTATCGACAAATGTACCAATTCAAATGTAATATTTTATCTCAAAAGACGGATATCAAATTCACAAGAAAATTTTTTCTTAAGATTTTATTCCATAACACTCATTAAACATCACAATATGTAAAATAATTTGGTAAAAGATATATTGAAATTCTTTTAAGGAATTTTTGCTTGGAAGATAAATAAAAACAAAGTAAATAATTACAAAAATTTTGTTACTAAAATTGGTATTAAAGTTAATATTTCTAACTCATCTATATTTTGGATACATAAAAATATATAATATTATGAATTAAGTGATATTGATGCAACATAAAGATTCATTCACATTGATTCCTCAATTGTGAAATTATTAAGATCATCCCCTAATCACTAATTCCTCAATTATTTAGCAGATTTCTTAGCATTAAGAACAAATGTTATAAAGCATTTGATATATCAAAACCTATTCTTAGCATCAAAACATATCAAGTCATTTAGGTCATATTCTCGTAAATACTTTTCAGTCATATCCAAGGATCTAATTCAAGAATAGAATCAAGTTTTAAGCATAAAATAAAAATACCAATATCAAATAGGAACATAAAATCATATATAAATATCACCAAAATATATAAGAGTTTAGAAGGATTACATTCAATCTCAAAGGAAGGAAATTAACCACTCATGGTAGCAATTACACACTCCAAAAGATGATATCAATCAAGAGCAAATAGTTGAAAGTCTTTCTCCTACACGTACAACTGCTAGGTTTTTCTAGGATGTCTCTTCTCCTTCACTCCTTCGTATTTAACCTATTTTCAAGATTTGAGTAAGTGACATCTTGCTTAAGCTAGCCAATCTCATTTAAGCGAGATGTTTAATTAAAAAAAAAACATTTTCTCTAGAGCATTCTCGCTTGGGCGAGACCTGGATGAGGGTTGAGCGATCCTGAGCAAGCTTGACACTTGGTCTCTGGAGCATTGTTGGGGCGAGCCTTGAGCGAGTTCTGGGTGATTTTTGGGTGCTTGGATGAGCATTGGTACTAGAACAAGTTTTGCCTATGGACAATTCTCGCCTAGGCGAGACAGCCTCGCCTGAGCGAGATTCCTAGATGTCAACTCCTTGTTTTCTGTATTTTAATGTCTCTCTATTCATCCTTTAGCCCTCTGCTCCACCTTTCCTTAATTTTATGAGATTAATACAAAATTGGGATCAAATGCCTTCATTAATCTTTACAGATTTTTTTGAATTGGAGAGTTTTGAGTTCACATAAAGATAGATGTTTTCCTCCATAGCTACAAAATGAGGTAACATAAGACAAACTTGATTGACTACTACCTTTTACATATACCAAGAGAAGTCTCCATGTTAGAAATATGGTAGTTGGGGACACATGGAAAACATTTGTTCAAAATCGAAAGGACGAGTCGTGGCATGATTGTTTTATGTTATTCAATATACTTTACTCATGTACTCAATGAAACAAATACTTAATTACTTTATATTCCATTTGTTCATAGGAGAAAAAAACAAAGATCAATAAATTCAACAAACCTGGGAGACTATGAACTCTTGGAAAATAAAATAATGGAGGAAAAGACGTCAAAAGAATCCTCCTTCATTGACAAAGTTGTCTCGTTTTCATCCCCTCTTACTCGACATGAGAAGTAGAAGATGGTCCACACTAAACTATCAAGTAAAATGACATATGAGAAAGGTCAAGAGAGATTGCAAAATAAATTGTAAATTTGTTCTCTGAACATAGTTTTACATTTTTCGTCATGCTGATGTCCCTAAATTATTTATTACAAGACACTTTGAGCTTGTAGGATGAATTTGACTCTCATGACCATGAGGGCAACACCTTCATCAGGTGTGTGCAGTTGATTTAATGTGGGTGTGCAATAATAACTTATAGTATATGTAACACTTTTCACATCTATGGACAATCCATATGAAATGTCTCCTACTTCTAAATTTGTTGTACAATCAATAAACACTAATGTCTTAAGAAAAATCCAAAATGTTGAAAAACACTTTAATTATATATATATATAGATAATGAAGATATTTTTTATTTGAATATTTGAATATGCATCACTACTACTAGTGATATTATTCCAAACCTTTGTGAATACTTTGTTATATCTTATAAGTTGGTATTTACAGAGTAGGTTTTAACATCATAGGTTATATATCTATTGAGAGTTGTTCAAGGAATTTAGTTTCATATCTTGTGCAATTACACGTGTCACATGTGAATTGTTATTGTAATGTGAATTTTTAAGACAGTGGAAATAGTTTACTAGATGTAAAAAGAAGTTGATTCCAACAAGTGTAAAATTTAGTGTTTAATTTCTCTCTTTCTCTTATCTTTTTAAATTTTATTGAATATATTTTTGTTTACAAGAAACTCAATCTTTTAACTCTATTATTTCAAAAAAAAAAAAATCAAAGATTATTATTAAAAATATTAAAACACCAATTTAATCTCCTCTTAATGATTTACAACCTAATTTTAGTTATACATAATGTCCCCTTCTTTTAAATGACAGTATTGATCTATACTAGTACTACTCATAAATAAATAAAAAATGGCTAAGAAGCTTTTGTAATGTCTTAGTTCAACTGAAGCCTAACCTATGAAAGTTCAACTGAAGCCTGAACACTTATTGTGATAATTAGGTTTCACTTCATATTGCTACTAAGCCTTTGTTTTCACGAGCACACTATTGTGTGTAAAAGATAACAAAAGATAAAATGAAATTATGAAATTTTATGGGATTTCTTACAAGAAAAAGAAAATTGTTGTAGAGATAAAGAAAAAACTAGTAATATTAGAGAGTATAATCCAGCCACAATGAGGAAGAATAAAGAGAATAAATCCATCGACACCTCCCCATAACCGTAAAGGACTACATATATATTATTTCCATATCTCTCTGTATTTCTTGTAGGGAAGCAACTTTTCCCAATCTCGAGAAGAATCATAAGTGAAACATCTTATATACATTTCGAGACATCTATGTAAAGCCTCAGATTGGTCGTTCTGGGTGATACACAATGCTCATGTTTAAGGTTGTGTCACTTAACCTAAACAAATGTTGCCAAAAATTACTAGTAAAAACTTTTAACCCTATCAAAGACAATAGTTTTTGGAAAACCATGTAACTTTACCACCATTTTCATGAAAACTTTAGCTACTTGTTTGCCAGAACAACAAGATTTCAAAGAAAATAAATGAGCATATTTAGAATTTTGTCAGTGACTACTAGAATCACTGTATAACCATTGGACGGAAGAACTGTAGTGATGAAATCCATTGCCAAATCCTCCCAGATTTGTTCAGGAATAGGCAATGGTTGCAGCAGTTCAGCAAATAATAATGTGGTAAAGGATTTAGCTTGTTTATAGATTAAACAATCTTGCACAAACCTTTTGAATGTCCTTTGCATGCCTTGCCAAGAGAATTGTGATGTTAAGTATATATTTTTATTTTATGTAGTGTAAAAAAAATCTTTTTCTATTAATGTCTTATATTATTATTAGTCTGTTAATACAATCATCGTGCATTTTTTTTTATAAAAAACTCAAAATTTTATTACGATTTTATTTTTAGATGATGTTTTTTTTTTTATTTACGAGAGGAAAGTATGTTTTTGAGAATTTTTAGAATGTGAACCATACAAAGCAGAATAGTATCTGTAATGATATTTTTTATGAGTCCTATATGTAATACTGAATATATTTTAGGAATAGTTATCTGGTAATTGAAATAAATTGAGGAAATTGTTCTTATAAATTTTGGCTATGTGATTTCTCTAAAAGTATGAAAGGCAAGATTTGCATACGATTTCTTCTTCAAAGAAGTAAATTAACAATAGAACTAAATTAATTGCCTATTTTTACAAATAAAAAATTTACTCCAGAAATAGTTCAAATACTATATTTATAAACTATTTAAATTATAAAAAAATACACGTTTTAAAATTCTAACGACATTTAATAGCGGGACCCACTCGCGACCTTTTGCTTACCCTTGGAACCGGGCATTTCCTTTTTTGTCGATGGAAAAAATCAGTAAAGACACGTTGAGGAAACTTTTTCAGAAATGTTTTTTAAAAAAGAAATAGAAATTAATGTAATATTTTTATCCATTAAAATTAATTTATATAAATATAAATGTAGGATAATTATATAAGAAATTTATATCTTACTTTGTGCGCAAATTATTTTTAATTTATAAAAAACCCATTTGTTTGTCTTATTTTTCTTTTCCTAAAGGAAACTTTTGTACGTATATGAATTTCTGGCGAAGTTCCTGGAACCAGACAGAATATGGATAATCTTAAAGCAAGACCCTACTTTGTTCACTTGTCACTGTCACCGTTTTCATTACTACCATGCATAATGTTTTTCTAGATACAGAAAATTATTTTAACGATTTTTTTATTCTTTTTCTAATCATTCATTACTAGTTAATCATTAACTACTATTTTTTATAATAATTATAAATACTTTTAACCAACTCATTATCCTCTTCCAAATAATTTTCAGACAAAATATGTGTTCACAGAAAGTTGACGTGGAAGTTGGTTTTAACACATGAATATGTTACAGTCAAATGTAATTTTAATTAGATATATAATTAGTCACATATATTTTTTTATTATTAATAAAGATCGAGAAATACGTTTAACTTATAAAAAAATATTAAACAATTTATTTTGAAAAAGTATTTAACATCTTAGAAAACGTATTTTACCTTTCAAAATAATTTTGAGTAACACACAGAATGCTCAAGAAAAAGAGAAGTATAAGAAGAAGAGAAGAAGATAATAGAATGATTCTGGTGAACTTATAGCATAAAAGTTAAAGGTAACAACATAAAAGAAAAAAGAACTTAACATAGCTATATATATGAATCTGACATTAGGCATGAAGTTCTGGTAAAAGATTTGAGTGGGAAAAATGTGCTTGATGCATATATAATTAGAATCTACGTATTGTGAAGCTAATAATATGGTTGATAAACTGCAGAAATCCATCGTGGGACTACTACATACACTATTCTGAGGGGAAGTTTGAACAAGTCCTTGCATGCATTAGGAAGAATGGTGGTGGGTGAAGGGGATGCAGAAGTTTCAAGCCTTGTCTCTTTTTCATCATCTTCTTCTTCATAGATGGTTTCTAGGGTTATTTGGATTTGTAATTTGGTCGCAGCTGTGGCCAAAGAATGAGGAGACACTGCACAGAATGGGGTTAACAATGAGTGATTGATGAACCTGGAGTTTGTTAAAGGCATCATAGTGATGTTGGAGATGTTTACTCACTCCTATTTGCTTTGCTCAAAGATAATTGTGGTAATCCAAATTCTTCTTCTTCCTGTCTCCTTTTATACAGTTAGATACAGTGTCATGCTCCATCAATAATCAAAGTGGCCCTTATTCTCTATATAACTGCAATATTGCCATTTTCATGTTATTCACACGTGTAAGGAATTAATATGAATTTTTTCTATCACATTCATTATTCATTATTTTAGAGGTTTTTATAAATATCGAGATGCTCAATTATTCAATATTATCATAAATATGTTCCTTTTAACAAAATTCAAATATTGAGTATAGTTAGTGAACCATGTGTATCTAAAAGACATTCTCACTCTTAAGAGTAGTCATAATAAATGTTATTGAATGTGATATTATGTATGTAAAATGTCATCTTATTTCAAAAGTTTTTTATGATTTTTTTTAAATGGATGAACCTAGATTAATATGACATATATGTATTTTAATTATCGGTTATAGCTTATGCTAGTTAGAAATGTAATCTATTTTAATTATATATATATATATATATAAAGTGTGTTGATAATTTTTTAATATAATTTATTTTATATTCAAAATTTAAATTATAAACTACTTACTTGAGGACAAAAGTATATTTAATATTGATGTTTAACTAAAAATTAATTTTAATTTTTTTTATATGATTTAGTTTTAAGTGCAGATATTAATATTTATTATTATTTAATATGTTAGTTCTGGTAAATAAGAATAATTTTTTATTTTGTTTTTTCTCTGTTGTCAAAATTTAAAATTAAACTATTGATGTTATGTATCATATAGTAAACTACTTTTTGTTTTGTCTAAAATGTTTGGCAACTGGTATTTAATAATATGAATACTTTTTTTACAGTTATAAAATACGTACTATTTATTTCTATTAAAATATACGTTGTTTTTTTTTAATCAGCATTAAAATATACGTTATATTAAAAGTTGAGAAAAATGAGCGGTTTGGTTCGACAAATCAAGTCGAAAATTGCGTGAATCAGTTTCGGTCCATATTTTGAATGGTCAGAAATAAATAAAAAATACATAAAATATATTTTTAAAAATTTAACTCACAAATAAAATTAATTTTAATTTTTAGATGTGGTTATTTAATATTTAAATTTTACTGTAACTATATGTTTTAATAAAAATAATATTATTTTCAATTATTTTAATGTTATAATTATTGTTTTCAGAAATAAGTTTGCCAATAAATATACCTATCAGTCAACCAAAACCTGTTTGACTCTAAGACTAACTGAATGCAATTAAGATTATTACTTTTTCAACTTGTCACAATCTATTTTATGAGTTATTAATTAGACTTATCCATCCAACTAGACTTATTTTACAAGCTTTAATTATATATAAAAAAATAAAATTTTAAATTTTAGATGGATAGAGATCAAAGAAAATTAAATATTAAATTTAAATTTATTTTTCTTACAAAATTAAAAACATGAATTTTGTAACTAGAGGAACGAAAATAAAACATATTTTATGAACCAAATTTAAAATGTTTTATTAGAACTAAAAACAATTTTTGGTTAATATTTATCCTTTGTTTTCAATGATTAAAAAACAAGTACGTATAAAGAAGTGATTATTATTCTTAAGTTGACTACATGAGTATTTGAAAATATTGTTCATTCTTATTGTAAGCACCGTACTAATAAAAATCATTGAAAAAAAAAGACAAACTTAGTTTTCCATGTTTGTAGTATTATAATCATATACACGTAACACCTACGTACTATTGCTCTTATATGTACAATATTATGTTCTATTAGTCCTTCTGCTAAAATAATATTTACATTTTTTTTATACTTACAATAATTATATATATACCTATAGATAGTTTTTTAAAATAAAATTATTTACAAATAATTATTTATAATATAAACATGCAGAAACAATAATTCAAATAAAAGTATATAATAAAATATGAATAAATAAATTTAATCTTTCTAAGGGGATAAACCTCTCACACACCTGAATTTAACTAAAAAGTTGCAGCCGGTGTGGAAAGCTCTTGGACCATGGAAAACAATTCCTCTTGGAAAGGGTTTCTATGAGTTTGAGTTCCCTTCTATAGAAGACATACGATGGACCCTCATGATGGGTTCCCTGAAGTTATCTCCTAGTTTATTGAGATTGTTTGTCTGGACAAAAGACTTTGTCCCAGCTACCATGAAGAGTACTAAAGCTCAGACTTGGGTTAGAATTTACCATTTGCCTTTGGAGTATTGGAAACCAAGGACAATATTTTCCATCGTCAGAGGCCTTGGTACTCCTTTGTCTTTGGATGAGCATACTATGAGAAAG
>Ga0123342_1002416_pt1 | contig 31015 bp, 23 predicted proteins | sample Turbeawhitnodule_FD_89960 | JGI IMG/M metagenome (GOLD analysis project Ga0123342, IMG submission 89960) | Root nodule microbial communities of legume samples collected from Mexico - Turtle bean Mexico white nodule | ecosystem: Host-associated > Plants > Roots > Nodule | place: Mexico: Nepantla... | reverse complement strand
GGTGAGTTCTTGAACATAGAACCTTGATCCAATTCTATCTTAAAGTGCCTATCTCATATCCAACTCAAGATGATTCCTAAGAATGTCAAGAATCATTCATATTGTGCTATTGGAATCATATCACTTGTCCTTGTATTTCCCAAAGATATAATGACCTGCCAAATTTGTCTTGAATTGCCTCCATTTTGTAGCTACTGAAGAGAATATCTTGCTCTGAACCAAATTCGAAGTCTCTAAATCAAAATTTGTCTACAAATTATAATAAAATATCCTCCCAAATGAGATTCTTTTATACTTCTGTTACGTGGTCCCAGTCAGGTACCAAGATGGACACCTTAGATCGAGTTAGGACTCCCAAATAACTTACAAATTGAGCATGATTAGGGATTGATGCCCTGCTAGTCTGATGATCTATTTGAACTGGAACTTTATTATTACCCATATGCCTAATGACAAGATTTCTTAGTCATGTAGGCTCCTTAGTCTTCTTTGCTAAGATATCCATGTGATCGACCTACAAAAAAATAAAAACATATTTAAGATATATATTTAAATTAAATAAAAACATAACTTGACTTCTATTGTGGAAGTGTTAAAATATTCTCCCATATTCCTTCATTGTGGTTATGTCGTGTAGCATGTACTTCATCTACATCATTTTCGTCATTCAAATGAGGTATTTGTCTTGAGAATAAAAATTTGTCTACAAATTGGACCCTAGAGTCATATCATGTGGATGAACATCATGTTCAATTCTCCCTAGTACGATAACTAACCACCTTTCATTAGAAGGATCTTTCATATAAAAAAACTTGTTTTGCTTGGTAAGACATGATGAAATGATCTTCCTTCCATACTATCTTTGTAAGATTAACCAATTTGATAACAAAGTAATTCCTCCCATTAAAAGAGCTTGTCATATGGAAACAATTTCTTCTGCACATAGTAATAATCCCTCGTGCATTATTAATAACACTATTTTCAACCCACTCAATGTCATTAGAGCCCCACAAGTGAAAACAACTATCCTTGCCAAACCCATAACATTTTGCCTCTTGTAAGCAAACCATTCCTACCTCTTCATTGCGGATCAAGTCTCTTAAGTATTTTCTTTTAGTTCTTCCTCCTAGCCCTCTTATATTCATACTAATCAGATTCATCATCAGAAACACTGCACTATAACTGATTACTTTTGTTGTCTCGGGTTTCCAAAGAACACAACCTGTTTATAATGATTTCTTCTTCCCCTAAAAGAGAAAAATCCATCTCCTTGCCAATATTCCACATTCTCCTAACATTGCCATTGTCATTTTTCAACCAAAACAGTTTGTTACAATTTCTAATAGCACTGTCCGAGATGAAATTTTTTGACCTCAACTCCCTTGAAGACACAAACTTAGATGCCCTTCCAACCACTGTAGAGTTTCCTTCTCTTTGGAAGAGACAAAAAACCTTCCCCTCCACTAGTACTGGCCAACTTCCTCACAACTGGGCAACTGATAGAAAGGAGCTTTGACCCGCAAGCTTTGACCCTTAGAGGGGACACCGCAACGACAAAGAAGACAACGTCATCTCTGCACTGGGCAATCCCCTCGCCGCTCAAATTCTCCGCATCAGACGCAGCCACACTTTCATTCCCACCCTCGTTCGAGTCAGGCCCTGCAACAACGTTGTCGCCCACCGCGCTGCCACCCTTTGATATCTCCTTGGAAGCGCAAGAAACAGAGCCACCGTCGAGCTCCTTCTCCACGTCACAAACCACTTGCAACGTCGCAAGCACATCCCCTTCCACCGTCTCCTCCAAGAGTAGCAAGCCCTGAGTACTCAGCCACGTCAACAAATGGCCCAAACCCTATGGATTCCCCCATCCAGCTTTCAACCCTCAATTGGGCTTGAAAAGGTCCACTACAAATTAGATCATCACACCATGCCTCTTTCAGAAATGCTCAACAATAATTCGTAGCCAAGAGACCGTTCGACTTATACCCCACCATGTTTCCTATAAAAACTTTACCATCTTTCCTCATTTCCAAAACAATTTTTTGACTTTTTGCAATTGAAATAACTCCATCACTAAAGCATTCGCCACCTTTTGGAGATTCTCCCTCCTCTGCCAAAAATTGAACAATTTGCTCCTCATCTCCCTTCTCTCCAGTCCTACCTCGTAATCGGAACACTCTGATTCAAAAAAATCTTTTCCACCAACACTAGCATCCAAATAAGCTTGATCCATCCTCGTTGACCACACCCCACTTATTAATGAAAGGCCCTAACAAGTTATTTGGAATACAAATCTCTTCTTCAAGGGACACCTGACATAAAATATCATTTGTTCTTACTGATTCTGCCAATTTTGGATCCACTCTCACCGAGATTTTGATGCGCAACCTTGCAACCCTAACACCTCTCTTGCAGCGGTTGCCTCGTTGACCTATACAAGTGTGCTGACTAAAGCCCTGATTCGTTCAAAGCACTGAAGACAATGAAATGCCTCTACAGCGAACCTGAACAAACTTCTTAGGTACCAAAAAAGAGTCGTTTCAGGAATTATTGATCCAAAAATACCGTCAAACCAAACTTTGTTCTCAACAATTGCCTCTTCAATTATGCCCTCTTCTTTGTAAGATAGAAGCACATTCTTCTCCCCAAGGTATATTTTTCTCACAAAATTAAATCCTCATAGAAAAAAGCTCTCCTTGACGGACTTCACATCCGCTGCCTTCGACAACCTTCCAACGAAGCACTTCTCCAGTCACTTGGACGACTCCACCTCGACCCTGAAATGGGACGTAATGTTATCAGTCTCCTTCAAGGCATTACTCGTCTCTTAACAACCTAAGCAAACATTGTTGATTCTTCTGACTCTAGACTTTTCGGAATTGTACATGTTGTTGCGTGGAAGTCCAATCTTTCTTTGCAATCACTTGGCTACATACTTAGGTCTGTTTGCCTGCAATTTTCAGATTCCTATCCAAATGGAGTCCAACTGTCTTTCTAAGGCGAGTGCATCCTCCATTCTATGGAATCTAACAAACCCAAAACATTTTTATTTTTTTTGCATTTAGCTTCCTAAAAATAAAGATATCTAGAACTCTTTCCAAACGCTGAAAAAAAAAATCTCTATAAATTCTTTTAGTAGAACTCATTAAAAATATTAGTGAAAAAGAAGATAGTATGTGTCATCTAACTTAAAATGGTCAAACGGTAACCTTCACTGCCCTCATTGGTGGAGGTGTTGCTGCTACTTGAAGTAACTAAGTCAAAAATGGAAAATATACATTGTATTATTACCAAGGGCGTTTTGGTTCCAGAAAAGTCTATAAAAGGGGAGGTGCATGTAGGGTTGTCTTCATGCACAATATTTTCTCTCTTGCCTCCTAATTTTCTATTTCAATTTGCTTTAACATCACTGAAAAGAAAAAATTATGGTCTCTAAAGTGGAAGAAGCAATGAAGAGAAACAAGGAAATGCAACCACAAGGCCAGAATCAGAAACAGCTGCTGCAGAAACAAATTCACGTTAGGTTTTCATTTTTGTCCAAAAAAACAAAGTGTGTCATGCAGAGGAGCAGAGAGCATCTTGACCATTGAATACTCAGCATGTATAGGAGCAGAGGGCATCTTGACCATTGAATACTGAGCATATCAACAACTGTGTGAGTGAATGGGGTTCAATAAATAAGGTTGCTGGACTTTCACATTCACCCTTTCTCATAACCGATTTTGTGCCTAAAACTAGTTCATAATTGATTACACATATTGTTATATTATATTTTCGATGCAACCTGAAGTAGTAATTAACAAACAGATAATTTAGGATAATTTAGCTTTTTAATAGTCTCTGTTTGATCATGTTCACAACATTACTTACAAATTGAATTATGTAAAAATAATTTAATTATCTTAATTTTAAATATATTTCTATATCTTAATTATCTTAAGTAATATTTTTTTTTTATTTTAACATTTAATTAAAATATTTTTTTTTAATTTTTGTAAAATAAATATTTTGTATTTTGGGTTCTGTAAATTATTTATATTATTCCATAAATTTGAGGAAGAAAATTAAAAAAATATTTTGAAGTATCCACTTTTTATACTAATAATATAATAATAATTTTTTTATGTAGATAATTGACACATCTTATGATAACTAAAAATAATAATTATATTTTATGTAGATAAAAATAAATAAATATATTATTAAGACTAAAATCAAAATTTATAAAAAAAAAATTTAAGTGTCAAAATATTTATAATTAATGATAAGAACTAAAAAAACAAAAAATATAAAATAAAAATAAAAAAAGAGATTAAAAAACATATTTTTGCTGGAATTAAAACAAAAAAAGATCTCATTTAATATTGTGATATGCACATTCTTGCACTAATAATAAATTTTTCACATTATCTTGTAATTAATGGATATATTAATATAAATATTAGATCAAATTAGTTAATCTTAAAAATTGTCTAAAGAACCCAAAAATTCAAGAAATAAATAACTATATTCAACTATCATTTACAATGACTAAGAACATGATAACCAAAAGAAAGATTATTATTAACTATTAATAACCACTGATACATTAATATCTTAAACTAATTACATAGTATAAGTTCAACATGAATTTATATCCACGTAAATTTAAGATAAAAGATTTAATTGATTTTGACTTAAAATCAAAACCTAAAATGTTAAAAATTATTAATTCACATATAAACAAATTATTTCAGCCAAAACTTTAATAAAAAATATCTAATATATAACCTAAAAATTATCTAAAAAAAAGTTAATTATTCTCTTATTGATTGGATGTCATCATGGGACAATGAAGATGGATCATTGAGAAAGATTTGAAGCATTTGACTCATGTTATTATGTAATAGTCCTAAAATGAAATATACTTTAACAAATGTTGAAATGTATTATCTATATCCAAGTGATCATTCTAATTCAGTATATAATGTAATAGTAACATTAGAACAAATCTATTGTCTATTGCACTAGAAGAATGAGAAACAATAACACCTTTATTTTCATACAAATTTCAAAAAAAATAATTATTGTATGTATTGGAGAGCAAGATCACATTACTTTGTAATTCACAAGTATAAGCACAATCATAATTAACTTTCAACGGGACCTACAAATAAATGACAAACAATTAGTCATATAATTAAGTTAATTTAAAAGATACAAGTTAGAAAACTAACCCTTCAATTTATAAAAAGTAAATACACCTTTGCGATTCAGTCATTCACATTTACAGTATGATTGGATCTGGACTTTGTCTTCCTAAATCTCTGGATAGATTGAAACTCAACAAATTCATATATTTTTTATTTGCTTTGCTCCACACTCAATTTTTCCATGTACATAGTATAATGAATTATAAGTTAGATGTAAAATTATAACATAAAAAACATACACAACATAACACACCATATCAGATTCTTTGCATCCTCTTTCATGACAAACAATCATTTAAATCCATGTATTATTGGCAAGTACCAGAACACCTTAGCAAGGGGACCCTCTAGTTCTTCCTCACCACTACTTCCATCAGGTTTCTTCTAAAATTGTGATAACATACATGTTGGACACACCTTCAATGAACAAATTCTCTTTGTACAATATACAATCATTAGACATGCATGTATCTTCTTGTACTTCAAATCCCTCAAACATAGTATCTTTCTCGCCTCATAGTTACGATTAAGTAATATGCTAAATTCTAGAAGTATCTCCTTCAACAACTTCAACAATTTAGTGAAATTTCTATCAGTCTATCCAATTTTTTCTTTTAAACTAAACAATCTTTAAAAAGTTGTTGACAATCATATAAAGTTACAACATCCTAGGTACAATTGTTGTTCCAAATCAGACTTCAAATAATCATACACATGAACTATTCCAAACTATTAACAACACATATATCATGACCTCTAAATGATATTTCATCTCTTCTTCAAATCTTCTGTTGTTCCTAACATAGTAGGCATAATAGGAATGTTTAATATTTCTCTATGTCATGTCCATATTGTATATCTCTCGACTATAACAAATATAAACAGGTGATCACTCATCTCTCCAAAGTCTTGAGGTATTTGATTCAGACAAAGACAATGAACATAAGGACAATAATATATCACATTGATAGGTTTACCATTTTTCAAACAAATTACAAGAACTTATTAACTCTCTTTCCATACTCTTCACTAACTCGACATTCACTAATCCAACTTTGATCAATCATTATGTAGGTTGTAAAATCCGTAATCATTAATCATGCAATATGTGATTCTCACTTTTTCTATTGAAGGTGAGACCCTACCCATTTAGGAAAACATTTTTCATCATTTGTTAACACGAAACAAGTCTATTATCTTAAATTTGATAAAAATTCGGCAGCATTACATCGATCTCCGAAATACACAAAATAAAAGTGGTAACAAAGCATCACAATCAAATATACAGTGAAGAACAAAATAAAATGGTTTCAACCTAAATTTCACAAAATTTAAAGTTTGACTTACAATGTGTATGTATTAATAACTTAATACAAATTCTCAAATTATCCAATCGAATCATTCAATATTTAATATATATGACTAATGTTAAACCTCTTGTACTAATTCTTAAACGGGAAATAGGGTTGGTCAATGTGGTTTAAATACAATAATTATTTTAAATAAAATTAGTACAACAAAATTAAAATATATCACCTATATATAACTACATTTTTGCCTTTAATTTTCATACAATACATTTTATAAATTTCTTATATTTTAACCTCTAAAATCTAAAATATTAAACAGACTAATGACTAAATAATTAAGTCACTCCTAAATACTAGAATAATTAACTAGTCTTTATAATTTAATATTCCTAAATTATAAATTACAATTTTAAGCATCTAATGACATTAATTAATAGTCTGTATTAAATTAATTTCAATTAAACATTTAAATAACACATTTGAAAATTTAAGGTGTTTGAATTTACAGAAGAAAATAAAGATCTAGAACACTAACCTCAATGACAAATTTTCACCAGAAATGTTCAAATTCAATCGGATTGAAACCTTCACCATCTCAAATGAGTCACAAATTAAAAAGCAAAACCCTAAGATGACTTCAAATAGGTCCACAATCACCTTGTCACTCCAGCCGTCGGAAAATAAGAGAGGATAAATTGCACAATGCCAACATAGGAGAAAAAAAATCATGATACAAAATTTAAACAATTGTATGTTCAACCCTAAGACAATAATGTAAAATATCCATATTTAAGTCTATTAACATAAGTGTACATCATAAATATGGACATTTATATCAAATACTCTAGATCCGATATAAAAATAATTATAAAAATGTCATTGCATATTTTCTTAATCTACATAAAAACTATGACCTAATTTAATCCTTTTAAACTAGCAAACAACAATAACTATATATAAGCAAACCTAAAACATACAATCACAGGATTAGATGTATCCATAGGAACATGTTCTACTAAAAACTACTAAAAACAAATTTTAGATTTATAAAGGTGTAGGGAATGGCTATCCCAATTTAAGTTTAAGTTATTGGACAGTAAAGTTTTGAATTAAAAAAAAAGTTAAGACACATGTATCATATGCAATTAAAAACTTAGTAGCAACTAATAAACCAGTTAATTCCCTTAATGCAACTTGGAGAGTTGTAAATATGTAAAGTAATTTATACTATTGTATACTATATTTGTTTATTTTTTTTACGCGGTGAAGGTGAAGTTGTGGTGAAATCTTATGTGAAATTATTTGTAAAGAACTTCTTAAAAGCCTTGTTATTATGATGATTGTTTATGTTTTTTATATCTTCTTAACTTATGTTATGTGTGGGTTTATTAGGTTGTCTTGAGTTTTTGGTATAATATTTTTAAACTATAACAAATTGTTTTTATTGGATGCTTGGAACATATATGAGTGTGTGATTTTAATTTTTTTATTTTTTTTATTTTGTAAAAGGAATCACTCCTTAAGTGATCTATATTTATTTAATTATTTTTGTTAAAAAAAATATTTATTTATGTTTCCTATCCTCTCTTGTTTTCTTCTAGTATATTTGGTTAATTAAATTACGTAAAAATATATCTCTATAAAGAAAAAATATACGACTTTCCTATAGTTAATTATAGTTCCTCAATAATTATTTTCAAATTTAGTTGCTAATAAGCTATTATAAATAAACAAAGTGTTAATTATATTTAAAGGAGAATAAAACAAATATACATATGAAGTTAGTGGAGGAATGAGAAAGAAAATAACCAAAAAAAAGAAAAAAAAAGTAACAGTAAGGTATGTCTGGTCATATTCAATATTCATGCTCATTCTGAACTAAGTTATTAGGTGCAATGACTTAGGATTCAGTTAAAAGGGTCTAAATTTTTTTTATACTTTAAAAAAATTATATATATATTTTTAGCTTTTTAGTTTATTTGATTTAATTACTTAATTAATTATAATTACAATCTTTCTTTATAAAAATAAAGAGCAGATAATTGTAATAAAGAATAATAACATTATATCAAATCTTAGAATATCAAAATTGTATATATGTTAATAGAAAAGTTATTATTCATTTTAATATCATATCTTTATTCAGAGATATCAAATCGGTTTTCCCTATTTTAATGATTTCATTTTTATAATATAAATAAAGTACTCGTGATAGCACTCAAACACATATTTTCATCTTAATACCTTTGAAGGTAAAACAACTCTCATTACTCAATTTAATCATACATTGGGATTCATAGAATTTTTTTAGAAGAGGAAGACATTATTCAAATTTGGTAGAGTACAAAAGGTAATACATATATTTTTTTGTGTATTCTTTTTATTGTTTGATATTTGAAATGAAAATGTGTTACTTTTGTTTATTATTATTGAAAATAATGATACATACATGTAAATATAAAAGATTACTAAAAGATAATAGAAATTTTTATTCTAAAAAAAATAAAAAAATAATGAAGTGTTTTGAAATGCATCGTTGAACAATTCATTAGTGATGTAATATTAGTTTGAAAATTTTGTCAAAATTCAGACATTATTTTGTTATTTTATTTAATATTTAGGAAGTATACATTTTATCAATTCTTGAAACTTTCCTTGTCAATTCTTAATAGGAAAAATTGGAGAAAGATGGGGATTTTACTTTTAAGTTTCTTTTAAGAAATATTCATACTCATAATTAAGAAAAGAAAACATGAAAACTTTTTTTTTTGTGAATAAATCATTAACAATGGAAGTAAGAGAACAATACAGATTTAATTGAAACTTTTTGAATTATTAGAAAAGAGATTGCCTAATCTTCTTGTAAAATCATAAGAGGCATGAATTCTAAGCCAACATCAAACACAATCCTTCATTTAATAATTAATTTTATTTCTTGACAATATTAAATGCTAAACATTTTATATTATTATTTAACTATATTATATTAAATATATTGTTAAAAAGTCTTAAATGTGTAAACATTTAATAAGTAATTTTTTAATGATTTATAAACATAATAGTAAATGGTATTACATAAAAGTATTATGCTAGTATTAAGAGAAAATTGAATGAAAAGAAATTAAAAAAGTAGGAGGGGTAGTCTTATCATAAATATTCCATTATGTTAAGAGGTGGTAGACCGTTTAAGAAAGTTTTCATTTTTTACCTTAGAAAAGAGTGCAAAAAATATTTGAAACATAAAAGAGGGGATTTTGTGATTTTCTTTCTTTATCCATCTAGCCCTCAAATATAGTATAAAACAATATTCAAATTTGCACTTGCATGAAAATAAGGAATTATTTTTTATTTTCTTATTTTCTTTTTATAAAGTTATTTTTTTATAATTGAATATTTTGATTTTATCAATTACAGACTCGTGGCACACATGTTTTTCAACACGAACCCACTGTTTTGAATGACCATATTGCCCCATGGGGCTGTTGCGGTATTGCATGCATTACACTGTTGCTGTGGAAAGACAAGGTAATACAGAAATCAGTAGTGTCGAATCACAGACTTCCACGTGTCCTTGGTTTCACACGCTAAAGAAAGAGCAAAACAAACATAAGAAACTGTTGTTTTGTGTGTCAGTGGGGCCCACACGGCTCTTAGATGTTATATATTTTGTCAAATGTCTGAAGAGTTTATAGAGAGAGAGAGAACAGAGAAAAAGAGTGTCAGATTTAAGAGGATTTTTTTCAGAGAAAAACTCTGCATGCAATTCAGTGAAGAAAGAGAGGATCAAAACATTGGATTTCAAAATGGGAATTGGGTTTTGAGTTTTGATCCAAAAGGTTATTTTTTTAATTAATTTCTTTAAGAGAATTACATATGTTTGAGAAACACAAATTACTAACTTTTCTTCTTCCTGAGTCCATGTATGTCAACTCTGTCACTGTCTATTCACTTGTTGGTAGTGTTGAATAAAAAGTATTTTCTTTCATTTTTTTATTTTTACATATGTGTTAATGTCATTGTAATAATAACATATCATCTAATATGTTTTCTCTATTCTTTTCCACAGATCCTAGTGAGAAAAAGAGTTGAAGGTTCTGAAGGTTATTACAAAAGAAAAATAAAATTTACTATCATTTTGTTTGAGACTGCTTAGTTAAAAGGTATAATTTTGACTTTGTACCCATGTTTATTTCTTTATAGTTGATGTTTTTTTTGCTTTTCTTTGGTTCTTCCAAACTTTTATTAGTGAACGGGGTTGTTTGCTTTGATTTGACACCATGCATTTGAAAAGTAATCACTTTGTGAATCTTGAATTTGTTTTTGTCTTTTCGGTAGAAAGTTTATCACTTTGTTGTGTTTGCATCGACTTTGGTGTTTAGACCCTTTTGGGTTTTGGAAAAGAAATAGTATTAACAAGGGATTTTGGCATGTCACTTCTGAGGCACATCAAAGAAAAACAATTAAGAGCATTTATTTGTGCTCGTGACTTTTTATTTTTCTATTTTGGTGGGTTATGAAAATTGAATTGTTATTTTGCTACTGGCATAAGTTAATTCTATAGAGAGGAATGGATTAAAAGTCATGCATGAAGCATTAGAAGGGAACACCTTTTTACTTTTTACTTTTCTGCATGTCTGCAATTTTTAACCCAAACAAATTTAATGTTGTTGTGAACATTTGTCTCACTTTTAGTTTATGTCAAAAATAGATTGAAAATCCAGAAGTGAAAAGATGTTTTGATAAAACTGATAGACACAATTCTAGAATAGAGCCTAGAGAACACGATGGTTGAAGGATGAAATGAAGAATATATAGAGAGTACTTGCAAAGAGTAAATGATCCATGACCTTTTACAGGGTTTGAGATTGAAGGTTTGTTTAGAAACAAACTACAATGTGAATTGTGGTTGATGGTTGGTAAGAGTGATAGTTTTTGATAGAGTTAGTTGATGAACAGTTTTTTGTTGTCGATTCACTTCTTTCTTTCTTCATGTATTAACATTTTAAAGAAAAACTCCTTAATCTTGTATTTATCTACTATGATTCATCTCCCATTTGGTTTAGAAACCCTCTATGAATCTTGTTTTGTTATTTATGCTGTATGGATTATGATTTTGATTTGTACATTTTATAACTCATTGTTGTTGTTACCACTGCAGTGAGGGAAAATGGAAGGTCGTAGTGAAATGGGGCTAATTGGAGAGAGTTTTGATACGAGTAATTTGCTGGGGAGGCTTAGGGATGATGACTATGAAAGTCGGTCAGAAAGTGATAATTTTGATGGTGGATCTGGTGATGATCAAGATGTTGGCGATGATCAACCACAAAGAAAGAAGAAGAAATACCATAGACACACTCCTCAACAAATCCAGGATCTTGAAGCGTATGACTTTATACAATTATGAAATCATTTGTTTCTTGTTTCAAATGTGATTTATCTGCTAGGGGTGATTTTTATTTTTTCTTTGTTTTTGATGTTTTGTTTTAGATTCTTTAAGGAGTGTCCTCATCCTGATGAGAAGCAAAGAACTGATCTCAGTAAGAGGCTTGGCTTGGAGAATAAGCAAGTGAAGTTCTGGTTTCAGAATCGACGAACCCAAATGAAAGTAAGTTAAATTGATTTGATTTAGCAGAGAATGGTATTTGTTTATGTCACTTAAAATGTTATACTGAGTGAATTGGTTTTGATGAATCAGACACAATTGGAAAGGCACGAGAACATGGTTCTTAAGCAGGAGAATGACAAGCTCAGAGCTGAGAATGGTGTGATGAAGGAAGCTTTGGCTAATCCTATATGTAACAACTGTGGTGGTCCAGCCATTCCTGGTCAAATTTCATTGGAGGAGCACCAGACAAGAATTGAAAACGCTCGTCTGAAGGATGAACTGAACCGAATATGTACATTAGCAAACAAGTTCTTGGGCAGGTCCCTCTCATCACTGGCCACTCCTATGTCTCTGCCACCCACAAATGCTGGTCTTGAACTTGCCATTGGAAGAAATGGAATTGGTGGTTCAAGCAATTTTGGCATGCCCTTGCCAATTGGGTTTGATGTTGGTGATGGAGGTTTAGGCTCCTCACCTGCAATGCAAAGTATGGCTGCTAGAGTACCAGTGGGAATGATGGGAAACGAAATCCATCTCGAAAGATCTATGCTTATAGATATTGCAATAAATGCTATGGATGAATTAGTTAAGATGGCTCGACAAGATAACCCTCTTTGGATTAAGAGTTCTGATGGTAGGAACGAAGTACTAAACTGTGAGGAATACGCAGGAATATTTCCTACCTTTGTTGGAACAAAACCTGCTGGCTATGTAACTGAAGCTACAAGGGCTACTGGAGTTGTATTAGCCAGCAGTTTAGGCCTTGTGGAAACATTCATGGACGTGGTATGATACCTAATTTCTTAGTGTCATGTATATTTACTTTCTAGATTGTAAAGTATGCCATAATTCAAAGAAACTATTTAGCAGAAAAATTTGATATATTGATAAATTTTGACTGAATATCATGATTTTTTGGACTTGAATTATTTGAACAGGATCGGTGGTCAGAGATGTTTTCATCTATGGTGGCTAGTGCTTGCACTTTGGATGTGTTATCTAGTGGCACAAATGGAACGAGAAATGGAGCTTTGCAAGTGGTATGTTTCTATGTTGTGTTTGATGTTTGGTACCTTTGGCTCAATCAAACTAATTTGGGAATGTTTTTCAGATGTTAGCTGAATTTCAACTGCTTTCCCCACTGGTCCCTACTCGTCAATTGAGTTTCCTCAGGTTCTGCAAGCAACATGCTGAAGGTGTATGGGTTGTGGTTGATGTTTCTGTTGATATCATTCGTAATGCTGCCAATTCACATCCATTAATGAGTTGTAAGAGGCTTCCTTCTGGTTGTATCATTCAGGACATGACCAATGGTTTGTCCAAGGTAAGTGTTTCATATTGCATTAAATTTATAGTATTTTGTACTAGATTGTTGCTTAAGGTAAATTACACTGTTGTAGATTACATGGGTTGAACATTCTCAGTATGATGAGGGTGTGATCCACCAACTTTGTCGTCCATTGGTTAGCTCTGGCATTGGCTTTGGTGCTCAGAGATGGATTGCATCTCTCCTAAGACAGTGTGACTGCTTGGCAATCCTCATGTCCCCTCCTGCTCCATCTGATGACCCTATAGGTATGGATATTGTCACTGCCTTAAAGATAACTTTCTCACTTTGACTCATTTTTCATCAAGTTCCAATTTAATGGATATCCTTTATATCAGTCCTTAGCCAATCCAATAGGAGAAGCATCATGAAGCTGGCACAACGCATGACTGAGTGCTTCTGCTCAGGGATTTGTGCTTCATCTGCACGCAAGTGGGATGTTCTTCACATTGGTAGTCTGGCAGATGACATGAAAATCATGGCCAGGAAAACTGTGGACGACCCAAATGAGGCTCCTGGCATTGTATTGAGTGCTTCAACTTCTGTCTGGATGCCCGTTTCCCGACAAAGGGTGTTTGACTTCTTACGTAATGAACAGTTGAGAGGGGAATGGGACATGTTGTCCAAAGGTGGTCCAATGAAGGAGATGCTCCATGTTCCCAAAGGCCAAGAACATGGAAACTGTGTTTCCATCCTTCATGTAAGTGCCTTTAACTGTTTGTTTTCTTTTTCTTGTTTGAAACCTCCAAAAAGCTTATCACTAATCCAAGCCATGCTCATTAGAAACAAGGCCATGTGTTTAAACAAAGATCATTACCACCTTTGATTTAACACTCTTGTATTTGTTTTGTTTGCAGTATGCTAATAACGAGAGTAACATGTTTTATCTGCAAGAGTCATGGACTGATGCATCTGGCTCAATGGTTGTATATTCTCCCATCAACATGCAATCTTTGAACATGATGATGAACTGTGGAGATTCATCATTTGTGGCTCTTCGTCCCTCAGGATTTGCTATTCTGCCAGACGGCCACTCCAACAACAGTGACAACAATGATGGTGGCGGTAGCTGTTTGCTAACAGTTGGATTACAAATGTTGCAGAATGACAACCAATCAGCCAAGTTCACAATGGAGTCAGTTCAAACTGTGAATTCCCTCCTTTCATGCACCATTCAAAAGGTCAAAGAAGCATTAGGTGTTTCATGATCAACAGTTTCTTATTAAGAACTTCATCACAAAAAAAAGAACTTCCTTTTATTTTCTTCTGAAAGAAAACATAACATAGGTTCCTGGTTCCTATATTTTGGATGTATGGAATATTATTCTAGAATAGAAGAAGAATAGGTTGAGACAGAAAAGGGTTGAGTCAAGAACGAACCAATCCTGAAAACAGCAAGAACTTGCTTTGTTTTGTGGTGGTTCGGGTATTGACTCATTACCTAAGTCTTAACTTTTTCATATCCAAAAGGAAAAGGATATATCAGATACTCATGAACCCTATATTTCCATAAAAAAATGCTCAACTTTGCAAACTTCTCTTCTTGAATCTTTTATATTGCATGTGCTGCTTTGTTACTGTGTGGTTTATATGGAACATGGTTGTTGTTCCTACTTTTTTGTTTTGTTTTGTTTTTTAAAACGCGTAGTAATTGATTTAGATAACGTATTTTATGAAAAGCCTATTAAATTTTGTGAAGAACAATGTTATTTGTTATGGAACTTTTTTCACGCAAATAACAGCTGGTTGATTGAGAATTAACTTGAACAAAAGGAAGAAATATTTTGAACTTTTCTAAGAAATAATATTTTCTGTGAACATGATTGTCACAAATTTATGCATAGAATCATTGACTTGTTGCCTAAAAAACATTCTTTTTGTTTCAGTATTTTTTTATAATAAAATACCATTAGAGTCTAATTCTATAAATTGTTGTTGAGTATGTTGCATTGAATAAATTAGAGATATAATAAAAATATAAAACATATATATTATTTTATGTTATAGTTTGTTTAAGCATAGAGAAAAAATGTTTTAGTATTTGTAATGATGTTTTCAGGGTTTGTTATTTAATTTTTTGTATTGATGTTAAAGACTTATTTATTTTAAAACTGACATTATCTTATTGAGGCCAATGACATATTGTAACTGAAACAAGTTACAAGATGCTATTTAAATGATTATAAATACAATTAAATGAATGAATGTCAGTTTTTATTAGCACATTTTTAATGTATTTTCAATCCGAATTTCAATAAAATTTACATTTGAAATTCTTTTATACCAGTTACTTTACTAGACCCATAACCTCTCACGTGGGTATTGTTTGCACTAGTTTCAATTTTGACTGCTAGGATGTTATAAATAATATCCAATTTTTTAAAAATATCTAATTTTTTAAATTGGTAAAAATCATTTTTCCTTTCTTCATTAGTCTGTTGTATAAATTTTTTGTTTCATTTTATTAACATTTTATAACATCAAAATAAAATATGTATTTTAATTAGAATTCATATAGGATAGAAAAATGGCAATTAATGAAAACATGACAACTCCTTTTGGTGACTTACAGAATAGATTATTAATAATTTTAACAAAATAGATTATTGATAATTAACAAAAGGTTAAGGTGGTCCCATAAGCATATTCTCACCAAAAAGAATTATCTTCCAAAAATTTGTAAAAAGCAGAAAAATCATAATAAGGTATGGTTAACTGTGCTTTAAGGAATTTTTAATTTTTTAAAATTATTATTTTATTAAATGTACTATAAGAACATGATTGTTTGTAAATGAGATTGAGAATTTTTCATCTCATGTGTCATGTTAAATACACTTGTCAATTTTTCTGCCTCATTTATCTAGATATGATAAAAAAAAAATTGTTTATTTTGACTAAATAGTATATTGTATTTCTTTTGTGTAACAGATGCAAGTTTGACCTCAGAAGTTTGTTAAGAAAAATATATTTTTAACAAATAATTTTCAACATGTTTTTTTTATGAAACATATAAACATTGTTTTAGGTCAAATTAAAAAGAACGATAAGACGAACGTGTTCGAATGTTAAATTTATTTTCATCTTTTTTAGTTCAGAAAGGTCACATAGATGTAAGTTTTTATACCTTAAAATTCAATCACTTCATTAACATATTTTAATGTTTGTTTTGTCAAGTGAATAGGTTATATTTTAAAAAATTTGATAAAACATCTTATCTTATCTTAATGACTATTAACATATCAACTCTCCTCCTTCTATTATTACTACTTATAACAATAACTTGTAATGTGAATGAAATAAGAAGAAGATAACAATTACACAACAATTTATATTGGTTTGTTTATCTCACGAACTACATTTAATTATTATCAACCATTCAATTAAGGTGTGTAAAGTACATGTTGATTATTATTTAGGTTTATAGGAATCTTTAATTAACTTCTTAAGTATTTTTTATACAAGTCACTCCTGACTTAATCGAGTATGTTTTGAACTCGTAGTTACTCCTAGTTAATAGAGTATTCTTTACTCAAGTTAGTTTTGACTAACTTTGAATATTCTTTACATCTTGTCAGTCTTAATTAACCAAGTATTCTTTTGAATTACGATCACTCTTAATTAACCGTCAACGATAATTCTTTAGTCAAGTAACTTTTTATTAAACTAAGTATTCTTTGTTAACGACTAAAATATATCAAGTACTCCTTATTAAACTAAGTACTTTTTGTTAACGACTAAAATATAAAGATTTAGTATTTCAATGATTTATTGATCATTCGTTCTATCAACAGCAAAAGTTATTTCTAGCAAAAGTTATTTCTAACTAATATAATATTTATGCAGAAGAAGTTTATCGAAGAAGTTTTTGAACGAGAAGAACTTTAGTAATCCAATGAAGTGGGATGAGAAAATTAAAAACTCAAATACCAGAGTTAATTGAAACAAATAAGAAAATGTTTCATCAAATAATCAAAATTGCGAGTTTAACTTCTAAGTGAATAACTATATTAAGATTATGATTTATGTTAGTAAGCCTCAATCCAACAAATTTATCAATCTTATCTTACGCTGAAGATAGTTGCTGAAATTCTTGTATAAAGATGTTTTTCTCATACATCAACATGAGAATCAATGAAATCGTGGTTCATGAGAAAAAGCCAAAAAAATCGTTTCCCATGAACCAAGCTACGGTGGTATCTACAGACACAGTGCCTTGCATGTGCCGTTTTTCTATTTGATTGCAGGACTACATGAATAAAAAACACAGATTATTAGTGTAGATAGAATCATGTGTAAGTTGAATGTACTTCAAATATTTTTTATTTGTTTACATTCAAGATGATAAGGTATCATATTTTTCTCTCCATGGCAACTGGTTTTTCTCTTCATTCTCTCCATCTAACCAAACTCCACTCTCCAAATCCAACAATGCATAATCCCAAACCGTCACCGCGCGTGTGCCACACCCACTCTCCCAACAGAATATCCGAGGTTGTATCGTTCGAAGAGTCGAAAACCGGCGTCAAAGGTATTCTAGAATCAGGGGTCACAAAAGTCCCACCCATGTTCCACGTCAACCTGGACCCCACCGACACGTCACCCACCGACTCCTCCCTTGCCTTCCCGATCGTTGACCTCCGCGACATCGACACCGACTCCGCACGGCGCGTGGAGGTGGTTGACCGGGTTCAGAGCGCGTGCCGCGAGTGGGGGTTCTTTCAGGTGGTGAATCATGGGATTGACGTGGAGGTTTTGGAGCAGATGCTGGATGGGATTCGCCGGTTTCATGAGCAAGACGGTGAGGAGAGGAAACGGTTTTATTGTAGAGAAAAGGAGAAGAAAGTAAGGTATTTCTCGAATGGGAAACTGCTCAGAGACATGGCTGCTCATTGGAGAGACACCATTGCATTTGTGGCGAATCCTCACCCTCCCAACGCTGCTGAAATGCCACATGTCTGCAGGTAATTCTTCTTCATCTCCAATAGTTTGTAAGGTTAGAGAAAAAAGTGTTCAAAACAAGCCTTAGTTTGTCACATGGCACTTGATCAAGGACAACCTATCAAAATTGTTTTATCTTTGATGAAATAATCTTGCATTTGTAGAGATATTGTGACTGAATATACCAAAAAAGTAAGGGGTTTGGGCATTACAATCTTTGAGCTACTGTCAGAGGCTCTTGGCCTTAAATCTTCTTACTTCAAGGAAATGGACTGTGCTGAGGCACTTTACATTTTGGGTCAGTACTATCCCCAATGCCCTGAACCTGAATTGACTATGGGCATTACAAAGCACACTGATTGTGACTTCATGACAATACTTCTGCAAGACCAGATTGGTGTCCTTCAAGTTCTTCATCAGAATCAATGGGTTGATGTTCCTCCGGTGCATGGAGCTCTTGTTATAAACATTGGAGATGTTCTACAGGTAACTTCTGTAACAGTTTTTTACTCTTAGTATAAAGTACTAAACAGATCACAGCACCACTGAAAATAAGTTTGTTATGCTAGTTTTACTTATCATTGATTAAGATTTCTTAGAAATTAAAAAATTATGAGTAAGAGTGGTAAACAAGAAGTAAGACTAGCCAAATGTCCTTTGTTTTTAATGACTTTTAGTTGTAAAAAAAAGTGTGTTTAAAAGAGTAAATCAAATAATGTGTTATTAGCATCCTTTTTGTCATAGTAACACCATATGCACCACAACTTTGTTCAGACCAACATATCTTCACATACCTTTGATTTATCTTTGTTCTTACTTTTCATCTGTCTTATTGTTCACGTTTTGGATGATCTATCTTTCTACCTGTGATTCAAGACCATGATGGCAACACATACTTTCAAGTTCAGAAATAAAATTTCCAGGTTGTGAGAGTGGGAGATTTATGTTAAGATGCTGCTTTCAAAAGTGATTAATCATGAAAGACAAGATACAAAACTGAACTAAAATATCTGGGACTTAAAGTTATAATCATATATTTTCTTTTCTCGGTGCAGCTTATGACAAATGACAGGTTCATCAGTGTTTACCACCGGGTCCTGTCCAAGAATATAGGCCCTCGAATTTCTGTAGCAACCTTCTTCATGAATTTTACCATATCTGAGTGCACATCGAAGCTTTATGGTCCAATAAAGGAATTGTTATCAGAAGAAAACCCTCCTGTCTACATGGACGTTACTATGAAAGAAATCTTGACAAATTATTATGCTAGAGGCCATGATGGGAACTCTTACTTGCGGCCTTTAAGGTTGTGAAAGCACGTATTGGATGGTGCCCTCATGATTCTCACTGAGATACATTTAGTCTGCATTTATCATGGTTAAGTCTTGCACACCCATTCAATATTTTGAAATTGTGACACTTGGTTTAGTTTCTTATCACTCCAGAACAGCCATTATGCCAAAGTTGCAATGAAAGATTCCAGGTCCATCGTGCACAAACTATATGAAATTGTACATTCCATTTTTGGGGTGTTTGAATGGAAGAAAAAGAGAGATAAAAGAAAATGGGTAGAAAGGAGACGAAAGAGAAAGTAGTGGTATGATAATAACCTATTGCATTCACTGTTAAGCATTGGTGTTAGTGAGATGTTAGACAAATTTCTGAATACTTGAACCGCTAAGCATTGGTACCATGGAAAATGTATATTTTGGTGACATTAACTATTTTTTTTTCAAGTCAAAGTAACTTTGAAAATCGAGATACTTATGTTATGAGTCAAAAAAATGTTAACGTAGTGGTGAGTATTTGATCAAATAATAGCTCTAGGAGGTGGTAAAGATGTAGGAATTGAAAAAACATAACTATATGTATGCAGCAACGAAGCCATTTCGGGTTCCAGATTCGCTAGCAACTCAGATAAGGGAAAATGCTAGTATCAGGATTTACCAATTTTATATTATAAGCTTCTCATCACAAAAATAATATTGTGAATTTGCCTCTCAGTAGTACTAATCTTTATCACAGTAGCAGGTTTTAATTGTTAACCCGATGAAACTTTTTCTCCTTCCCATCATGCTTTTTCTTTGGCCCAATGAAACAGGATCTAGCTCCACATGGTCCTCTCCGAAAACTAACTTTCCCTCCTTATTTTCTTCTGCATGTGTATTAACGGGTTGTTCATTTTGCTGGCATGTTACACATCTATCTTCATTCCTTACTCCATTCAACATGGTCCATCTGAGATCTATCATCGCGATCATATGATCCCACTGATTTAAAAAGATATATTGGAAACATTTCATAGAACATGATCCAACAACCACAATAAAAGGCTTTTGTGGGCTACACACACAAATCACACGATTCATTATCTCAGTTAAAAACCAAATTGCTAGATTGAGGTGTCATCCTAAATGGGTTTGTAACCTGTGCAGTGACCTTTTACACATCTTTTGGTTTAGAAATATGTTGAGCACCACATTTTCACAAATATTCAGACTCCTCTTAACAATTTTGTCCATTGTTTTTCTTACTTTTCTTCTCTCCATTTCAAAGGAGCAAAAACTATGTAATCTACTCTCTTCAATGGTGCTTCTACTGGGTAGAAACAACCTTAATTAATTTTTTATCATCTTTACAATTATTCCACATCTTGCCTTTTCTTATGCAGATATTTATCTTAACATTATATTTTTTAACACGATTAATGCAAAACTGAGATGAAGATGTGCTTTGTGGGAGATGGTTGAAGGTGTTGTGGCTTCAATCCAATCGGTGAAAAAAAGACTCTAGAAGACAAAAGCGCTTCTACTTTGGATCAAATGAGGGGCTGCAATATTAACATTGTAAACGAAACCAGAATGAACAGAAAAGGGACTTGATGAACCCTAAGTCTGAAGAAGCACAGAAAGAAGAAAAACTGTTATGAAGGTAAGGAGAAAAAATATTATTTACTTCAGTGAGTCTGTTGTAATTACAGGGGTACACTTATAAAAAAGGGAACATGGGCCAAAGACATGGGTCAAGGAAATAAACAAAAACTAACAACCCAAACCAAATAACTATCCACTTTATCATTTTTGTTACTATTACATTTTTCATTTTTATTCCTTTAAATAAGAAGTGCACTTTAAACTTAACTTTATAAAACCAGCTCATAAAATGAGCTTTATACTCATTTATGTACTATAAAAAGTCTTAATCTCTAGTTGATGTGAGATTTCTAAGAGTGTAATTTCTTTCTCTATTTTAATCATCCGACATGTAGTGTGTAGCGTGTATCATCATTATCATCTAAGATCAAACAAATTTTCAAATTTTCAGCACTTTTATTAGATATTTAGAATGACAACAAACGAGCTACCAAAACAAGCATGAGCTACCAAAAACAAGCATGTGCTAACAAAACCATTTTTTAGGCATCAAAATAGGGGTTCTCTAGAACGTGTCTACTCGTTCCACACTGGCGGCTATCATTGTCCTCTTCATCTAACTACTCTATCTTTCCAAGATAAAAGTAACTTCAGTTATTTCATTTATCTAGCACAGATAAAACTTGTATTTTCTGCCAGTTTCTTACTATGGCGACCACAAGCACAAATCAGTTAGAGTCGGAGAGCAGTAAGGATTCCACTTATGATAGAATAGCTGAAGTCAAAGCCTTTGAGGAAACAAAACTTGGGGTTAAAGGGCTGTTAGATTCTGGAGTCACAAAGATCCCACGCATGTTCTATCATACCAAGGTGGAAGACCACACTGAAAACACACCAAATGACTCAAAGTTTATTGTCCCCATCATAGACCTTAAAGACATAGACACAAATTCATCCCTGCGCGTTGAAGCTCTTGACAAGATTAGAAGGGCATGCAAGGAGTGGGGATTTTTCCAGGTAGTGAATCATGGTATTGGTGTTGAGGTTTTGGATGAGATGATATGTGGAATCCAAAGGTTTCATGAACAAGATGGTGAGTTGAGGAAAACCTTTTACTCAAGGGATCGGAATAAGAAAGTTAGATATTTCTCCAATGGTAGCCTTTTTACAGATCCTGCTTCTAACTGGAGGGACACAATTGCCTTTTTTTCTACTCCTGATCCAGAAGAAATACCAGCAGTGTGCAGGTAATTAAGTAATACTAATTTTGACTTTATTACCCATGATTAATATCAATTGTGGATTATCTAATCAGTGATTGAGATTATATTTCAAAAATAGAGACTTAATTTAGAAGATTTGTATATAGCAAAACAGCCATGGGCTTGGTTTGCAGGAAAATTTTTCTGTTTTCGTTAATGATAAAAAAACATCAGTTGTAGTTTGTGAAGTAGGTGCTATTTTTGTAACAATCAAGAGTTTTTTTTTTCACACTTCACGTGAATTACATCAGATATAATCCAAGTCACTTGTACACTTTTAGACACTATCAGACGTGGACTTCAATTTTCTATGATGAAATAATCATGTATTTGCAGAGATATTGTGATTGAATATTCAGAGAAAGTAAGGGCATTAGGCTTAACAATCTTTGAGCTGTTCTCAGAGGCTCTTGGCCTTCCTCCTTCTTACCTTAATGAGTTAGACTATTTTGAAGGAGAATTTCATTTGTGTCACTACTATCCACCATGCCCTGAACCTGAATTAACTATGGGTACTTCAAGGCACACTGATATTAGCTTCATGACAATTCTTCTGCAAGACCAGATTGGTGGTCTTGAAATTCTTCATGAGAATCAGTGGGTTGATGTTCATCCAGTGCATGGATCTCTTGTTGTAAACATTGGGGATCTTCTGCAGGTAAGAGCTGTAAACACATGCATGTCTTTCTTGGTTTCCTTGATGTTTCCAGTGGTCTTCTTTGTATGTGTCCAAACCATTTTCACTATTTTTCTTTCATCTTTTCTTTAATTGGACTGACACTAATATCTTAACCATAACACTTCCTTTAGCATTTTGATTAGATTACCGTCTATAATTCAATTCGAATGTTTTATTTTTGAAATCTTGGTGTTTCTGCCATCTATTGTTATGATTTATCACAGTTAAAATCTCTGACATAAACAACTTTGATGATTATATCTTATCAATCTTCTTGTTGATGCAGCTTATAACAAATGACATGTTTGTCAGTGTGTATCATCGGGTCTTATCAAGGCATATAGGCCCCAGAATTTCAGTAGCAACCTTCTTTTCAAGCTCATTTCCACAGAGTACATCAAAGGTTGTTGGTCCAATAAAAGAATTGTTATCAGAAAACAATCCACCAATCTATAGGGACACTACCATAGCAGATGTTAAAGAGCATTATTTTAAGAAAGGCCTCGATGGAAACAGTTCCTTGGACAGCTTTAAGTTGTGCAGTGGTTGAGAATTCGATTGGAGCAACTTTGGTTCTCTAGGAGCACCTTTGGCTTTAGTGTGCATTTTATCACTGTTAACTTGTGCCTTTGACTGTGATATTTTCAGTATCTTGTGAAATTTAAATAAACAACATCAAGTTCAGAGACAGAACAAGGTTAATTCACTCCTTAAGTATTTTGTACTTCTAGTTCCTGTATTATGATAATACAACATAAACTGCTGAGTATATTATTCTCAGATTACATATAAATTTATTTTCTTTTATGTAAGTTTTTCCTGAAAGAGTGGTCACCTTCCTACTTCAATCTCTATAGTATATATGCTATAAATGTCACTGTACTTTTTCTTCAGAAAAAATAATAATTATGCCAAACCAGGAGTAATCAACATCAAGATTTCAATTCACCAACATTCATTTACAAATGATTCTAGTTAATAGTTAAATTTGTTAACGAATTTAAACAATCTTTGGAAAATTTGAATGGAAAGAAGGAAGGATTCAATTAAATCAAGTCCATATATTTTGGTGCAAGAAAAACAAGTGTAAACCTACTTGAAAACAAGTCCATATAGATTTCTTTTTTATTTATCATCAGTGGTAACAAAAATCATATTATCCTAAAAAATTTCTAAAATTAATATGCCAATAGCAAAAAAGAAACAATATTTATGGGGTCGACACAAATTAATTGAGTTCTTATTCATACTTATCATTTATATTATTACTTTTTTTTATTGATTTAAAATATGTAAGGCACTTTTTCTTATTGATTCCACTTTAAATATTATTTTCTCTTTGTTGTTCAAGTCTTACAATTCTACAACATTTTATCTAGTGTTTTCTTTCTGGTTGATTTATTTTTCTTTAAAGAAATTGATACAATCAAAGTAACTAAGAAAATGACGAAGGACTCAAGATACAATTCACACCGTGAGCAGTCATCTCAGCAATCAAGTCAAGGCCCTAACAAATATCAGACAAACCTCACTAGAAGAAGAACTTGGCATAGAACAAAACATCAAATGTTCTTTCTTCTGGTCTTCTTAAAAGACAAAAACATGTTTATAAATAATTTGGTCTCACTTTTGGGGTCCAAATAGAAAAATGGGTTAGAGTAGGTTCACATAGCATAAAATGGAGTGTACTTAACAAAATGGGCTTGTACCAAGCCCACTTTTTTAAGACATGACACCTAGAATTAGGGTTTTTAACCTACCTTCTAGAAGTTATGCCTAAATCTCACTATGATCAACACCCTAGGCAACCCCTCTCCCTTTCCATTTCTACCCTTCACCCATCTTGCCCATCAAGGCACCCTTTCCTATAAATAGGGTGTCTTGCCTCATGTATTTTCACCTAGATTTTGAATATAGTAAAAAAACTTTGCTTGAGTGATTAGTAAGTTTGGTCTCCTAAATGATTTGGGTCTTATTGATTGTGTGAGCATTTCAAGTGCCAACTCTTCCTTCACTTATCTTGGAGTTTCCCACCCTCTAAGTGGCATGATCATCTTCACCATAAGCTTCCTTTATCTCAACTCTTTTTCCATCCTTCCTTACTTCATAAGCATCTCTTATCTCTTCATCTTATCTTTTCTTTTCCATTCGATCATCTTTTCCATTTTTTGTTCTTTAATTCCGCACCTCATCATCATCACACCATATATTTGTGTTTTTTCTTTGTCCTTTTGAAGTGAACCTTCACACATACTTAGTGATTTTGTTAAGTTCGTGTACAGTAGGAATCTTCTTAAGATTCTCGTCAATCTCAAAATCATAAATAAGAGCAACCAATTAAAATGTGTAATTATAAAATCAACTCACATCAGATATCCTATTTGCTTTAACTTTAATAGTGAAACTTTGAAGTTTAGTTTTCAAATATCAATTATTTTATAAAAGGTAATTGATTCTTATTATATGAAAAATCACGAAGGAAACACATGTTACTTTCTTTATATCTTAAAAGTCAAAAACACTTTCTTAAAAATAAACATAAATATCATTTCCATATATTCATTTTGCATCATCGTTGATTTTCTATTTTTAATATCCACAATTCTTTTAATTAATGCATTTAAATTAGAAATCTTCATAGATTGTTATCATGAGTAAAGACAGCCCATTAAACTACTGAATAATGATTCCAGTGAGCTTAAAACATGTACTCTAAAAATAATTTAGATTAAACATTTCATTCAAGCAAATTTGGATTGCGCAAAATATTGCTTATTTTTCAACAAAGACGTGTCTTTTGTACTCTTGTATGTCTTTGATTGAACCATCTGGCCAGAATTTGCCTCTTGGAGAGTCAGCATCTTTGTTTTAAACAACTCTAATCCATCAAATAAACATCTTATTTAGACTTCTATAGTTTTTGTTAGAATCTTTGATTAAACAAGTTGGTTGTCTTAGTCAAGTGGGTGATTGAAACAGTATATATTACTATCACTAAACGTAAGCAGTAATAAATAATTCAAACGTGGTTTTCATGGATAACAAACAAATATTAACCAGTTCATAAATAATTGGAACCAAATTGTTGCACCTTAACCAGAGGTCTTAAGATTGAAGTTTGAGGTTAGACACTGCATGGTTTGGATCTCTTCGAGATCTCACATCGATTATAAATAAAAACATTTCATAATATATAAGTTTAACTTCTTCATGTGGGATTTCCGACATTTTATAAGGCTGGATTAGGCTTAAAGTTCACTTCTTAACATGGTATCAAAGTCATTTAGAGCATATCCTAACGAGAGTTTGTTAGACTTATCAGGTCACCCGCTATCGAGCCATCCATGAATATATAATCTCACGCACGAGTTGACAAGTCTTGGTGTGAGGAGTGTGTTGCAGATCTCACATCAACTATAATACGTGGGTGCAAACATCACCTTATAAACCAATTTTTTAAGATTGAATTAAGCTTAAAATCCACCTATTCAAATAAAAATGTCTCTATTGGGAGATAGTTGTAGAGATTTGGCCTCATGTGGATTATAATATGAGAAATGCATAGTGTTTTTCAACACTACCAGCTATTCTATTGTCCTCTTTGCATTATCTTTTCAAGGGAGTATATAATGGCATTGTTACTGTCAGATTTGGTGCACAGAACTTTTATTTTGGGCTAGTTTTCCAATATGGTGGTGACAAACACCAACAACTTAGAGTCAGAGGCAAGTAACAGTTTTACTTATGATAGGGCAGCTGAAGTCAAAGCTTTTGATGATACAAAACTAGGTGTGAAAGGCCAATTAGACTCTGGCTTAACAAAGATTCCACGCATGTTCCATCATGAATTAGACATCAATGAGATCTCAAAAGGTGACTCAAAGTTGAGTGTCCCCATCATAGACCTCCAAGACATAGACACAAACTCTTCCCTACGTGCTGAAGTAGTTGACAAGGTTCGAAGTGCATGCAAGAAGTGGGGATTTTTTCAGGTGATCAATCATGGTATTGGTGTTGAGGTCTTGAATGAGATGATATGTGGAATCCGTAGGTTTCATGAACAAGATTCTGAGGTAAGGAAAACCTTTTACTCCAGAGATAGCAATAAGAAAGTCAAATACTTCTCCAATGTAAACCTTTCTAGAGGCAAGGGTGCTAACTGGAGGGACACAATTTCATTTTTTCTAACTCCTGATCCTCCCAGTCCAGAAGAAATACCAATAGTATGCAGGTAACATTACATGACATTTATTTGTGTCATCAAGAGTATATCTACTATTGATTTAACATTAAGATTATGAAAACTTTAATTAATTCAAATCAAGATTTGACTTGTTGAACCTATCAAATTTGAGCCTTTTTTCCTTAGTTACAATGATCATGTATTTGTAGAGATATTGTGATTGAATACTCAAAGAAAGTAAGGATGTTGGGGTATACAATGTTTGAGCTATTCTCAGAAGCACTTGGCCTTAATCCTTCTTATCTTAAAGAATTGGACTCTGCTGATGGACAATTTCATTTGGGTCACTACTACCCTGCCTGCCCTGAACCTGAATTAACTCTGGGAACTTCTAAGCACACTGATAGTAGCTTCATGACAATTCTTCTAGAAGATCAAATGGGTGGTCTTCAAGTTCTTCACGAGAATCAATGGGTTGATGTTCATCCAGTGCATGGATCTCTTGTTGTAAACATTGGGGATTTTCTACAGGTAAGTACTTTATAAACACATGTATGTATAATAATCACATTTCTCTATTTTCTTCTGATATTCATACTTGTGATTGTTTCCTTTGAACCAACAAAAATTGATGAAAGATATACATAATGAGAAAATTTAATGTAAATAGTGTTGTCAATCCATAACCTACAAAGTTCAACAGTAATAATGAAACCTTCATAGATATACTTTATCTCCTGTTTGTTACTTTCATCATGGCACTGTGATTTATTCATTCTCTCAGCATCATCCATTTCCCTTAATGTTGTATTGTCCATTTTTGCTTCTTAGTTTCATTTCCACAAGATCCTTGAGAGATCTAGTTTTGCATTTACTTTTACTTATAACATAATAGAAAATATTTATTCTATTCTTGAAATTTTGGTGTTGTTGCCATCTACTGTTATGGTTTTACAAAAGTAAAATCATTGACATAACACAACTTCTGGTGTTTATATTATCAATCTCCTTTTGGATGGTGCAGCTCATAACAAATGGTATGTTCATGAGTGTTTATCACCGGGTCTTGGCAAAGCATACAGGCCCCAGAATTTCAGTAGCAAGCTTCTTTATAAACACAGCACTACATGGTACATCCAAGGTTGTAGGTCCAATGAAGGAATTGTTATCAGAAGAAAACCCTCCAATCTACAGGGACACTACTGTGAAAGATGTCATGGCACATTACTTTGATGAGAAATGCCTTGATGGGAATACTCCCTTGCAGCCTTTTAGGTTGTGAAGAAAATGTTGAGAATTAGATCGGAACACTCTTGATTCCTTTGGAATTTGATTTCTGTGCTTTTCATTACCTAGTGAACTCTAAAAAAGCTGCATCAAGTTCTATTGATTTAACAAGTCAAAGACACTTTGTTTATTATGATAAAACATTAGTGTGTATAGGAAAATGAAGCTATGAAAAACGGTAGTATGTTATGAGTTTAAAAATAAATATATATAATAAACATTACGAGAAAATTATGAAATAAAAATCAATTTTTATATATCAAAATAATTAATTGCAATAGTAACTAAATTAGAGACTATTTTAAAAATTAAAAAAAAATTGATTTCTAAATTAGTCTCTATTATTGTTAAATAGTTTCTAAATTGGTATCTAATTAACAACCAAGGTTTTTGCTACCAAATTTATAAACTAAATGATTGGTAGTTAAAACTTTGGTTGCTAATTAAATACCAATTTAAAAACTTTAACACTAATAGAAACTAATTTAGAAATAAATAAATAAAATAGTTTTTAAAATAATCTCTAATTTAGTTACTATTGCAACTAATTATTTTAGTTGCTAAAAATTAATTTCTATTTCATTATTTTCTTGTAATGAAAGAATCAATTTAGAATTAAATGATATAAAAAATATTAAAATAATAATATTGAGAGTTGTAATATAGTTATATAAAAATATGGGTTGTTTTCAATACGGAATTTGTATACTATTCTTTTCGAGATTATTTGTATGTAATCCTAATGTAAGAATGGTTGGAGTTTGAACACTCTCTAACCTCAACCTTTTGTGATATGCCATAACACTCATTTTAGGAAAATTTTGATCAAACTCAAGATTCAATTTCAAGAAAATTCTAATTTCAGGACATTTTTTTACCATAGTAGTAAGAAGGTTTGAATTTTAGGACCAAGTGCAAAAAATCTCAACCATGTATTACTAGGTCAAACCTAGTAGGTTTTCATGTACATATTTGTATAATAGGTTAATTTTAATAATTAATTTAAAAAAAAATTAAAGTTTAGATAATAGTATAAGAATCTAATAAAATGAATTAATTTCTTATAACGTGGTGAGTTAAGATTTGAATTTCTTCTCAGAGATGTATTTATACTTAGTTTTCAACCGCAATTCAAACAACATTAATTTAAAAGGAAGACACTTTTGGAAAAAAAAAAGGTTTAAAATATTTATTTATGAAAACAAATCTTAAGAGTAAATTGAGGTGAATTAAAATTGAAAGTTTCTATAAAAAAATTGTAAGATTTATAGAGAAGTTGGATATTCCTTTTATTGTTTTTTATTCTTTAAAATAGATTTTTATATCAAAATTTATTCTTGAATTTCTATTTTCTATGATAAAAAGGGAAATATTTAGTTGAACTAGTTCGAATATAAAAATAAAAATGTGTATGAAATTTAAAATATTTTTTAATAATAAGAATATATTTATATTTTTAATAAATAATTCAAAACTTAAAATTTAGTACATATATACGTGTATTGAATTTGAATGCTATATCTATAAAAACATAAATATAAAGTTTGCTATGAGTGAATTAGAAAAAAAATATATACATTTTATAACGTTTTTCTTATAATTAGGAATTACAAAATAGGTAGCGATATTTAGGAAGGTTAGAAATGTTGACTCTTCTTATCATAGGACAAGAAAGTTTTGGGAGCCTGTGCTAAACAAGTTAAAAGACCGACTCAATGTGTGGAAGGGTAGTTTCCTATCCATGGCAGGGAGGGTTTGCTTAATCAAATCGGTTCTCACCTCTGTCCCGCTTTACTACCTATCTATGTATAAAGCACCGGCATCGATTTGCAAGAGTATCACCAGAATCCAAAGGAGGTTTCTCTGGGGTTGGGGGAAGGAGAAGAAGTCTATCTCTTGGGTAAGCTGGGAAGTTGTGTGCAAGAATAGAGAGGAGAAAGATTCGAAAGTTCAATGCAGCTCTCCTGGCTATATGGAGGTGGAGATACATCTCGGAGGAGAAGGGGAGATGGAAGGAACTGCTAGACTCGAAGTATGGCTCGGAAGTGCAGATTCCGATCAAACTTCAATCATGGTGGTGGAGAGACTTACTCAAAGTATGTAGGGAAGGTGAAGGTGAAGGGTGGTTTCATAAAGAAATTGGATGGAAATTAGGATGTGGTGATAAAATTAGGTTCTGGGAGGATGTGTGGATTGGTAATTGTAATCTTAAAACTTTGTTCCCCAGATTATACTCGTTGTCTTTAAACCAGGGGCACAAGGTGGGAGAGGTAGGTGTGTGGGAAGAGTCGGGTTGGTGCTGGCGGTTAAGGTGGAGACGGGAAAGATTTGAGTGGGAATCCGCTCTAGTACAAGAACT